>Ga0208789_1000340_pt1 | contig 50003 bp, 41 predicted proteins | sample Methanotroph_Enr_FD_187368 | JGI IMG/M metagenome (GOLD analysis project Ga0208789, IMG submission 187368) | Enriched soil microbial communities from Old Woman Creek wetland in Ohio, USA - Methanotroph_Enrichment_5 (SPAdes) (version 2) | ecosystem: Environmental > Terrestrial > Soil > Wetlands...
GTACACACCAGGTTACTGTCGACTGGGTATCGTCAGCATTTACTGCTGCCGAGGCACAGGTTGGTGCATATGGTTCTTCGAACATCTGTGCATTTACCGTAGTAACTGCATTGGTTAATACTACAGCACCGTTTACTGTTACTGTCTGATAACCTGTCCGGCTGAATACTAAATTGTATGTGCCTGCGTCAGCAAAGAAACTGTAAGCACCATCATCGTCAGTCATAGCCGCGAAAGCACCTGCCTGTACAAGTACGCCTGGTAATACATCTCCGCTTACTCCGTCAGTTACTACACCGGCGATACTGCCTGGTACGGTTACTGTCATAGTTGCTGGAATGGTTACTGAAGCATGTGCTAAGTCGTTGCTGTTCAGTACTAGCTGGCTTGTATAAACACCTGCTGTCGAATAAACACCTGTTGCTGAGAAAGTAGTACTTACTGGCTGCTCATCTCCGGCGGCTACAAAACCACTTACAGGAGCCACAGCAGTAATAAAGCTTGGAGCTTTAATGTTAACTGAATAATCCTCAACCTCACCATAACTTGTGTTTCCACAAGGTGCAGGTGTACCATTCCACTGCATGCGGATACGCATGGTGGTAATACCAGGAAGTGCTGACATAGGTACAGTAATTGTACCTGTTGCCTGAACACCAGTTAATAAAGTATATTCGCTGGCATCAAAAGTACTGTTATGGTCATAGTCGATCCATACAGCGGTAACATCACCACCATAAGATGGAGGACCTACTGTTACACTGATTGGATAAGGAATATCCATTTCCAGATCAGTGCTGATAGCTGTGAAGTTGGTATAACCACCGGCAGGCCAGCCTGAACTCGGGTTGTTAATAGTACCAAACTGTACACGTGAGATATACTCATCATTGGTGGTAGCTCCGGCTGTGCAATATGCCATCGGGCTGTCACCTGAATTATCCAGATAGTCAGGGAATTCGAATGCAAGTGTTCCTTCACCGGTATTTCCAACAGTTAAAGGAACATTTTCGCTGGTGCCTGACCATACTGTAGCTGCAAGAGCTGAAGGTGACCAGGTCATGGTTGGGTTTGGCCATTCAACATCAGCACATCCGGGAGCGGTTGCACCATCAGTGTAGATAGCATCTACACAATAAGTATAGCTACCAAAAGCTGGCAAAACGTCATTGAATGAAGTAGCAGCAGGAACAACAGCAATCTGGGTTCCGTTGCGTTTCACTGTGTAATACAGGAATCCGGCACCAGGAGTGCATTCCCATGCTACGGTAACTGCACCTGTGAATTGATCGGTAAGTGTTGCGGTTACGTTGGTAACAGGTACCAGACCTGCACCGGCTACAACCATATTTACCGGAACTGCAAGAGTTCCGACATTAGGATTGGAGGTAAAAGTAACAACGGCTGAAAGAACAGTTCCAACTGCAAGACCGGAAGCATCGAAATATGCAGGTACGCTTGCATTGCTCGAAGGAGCTACGGTACCGGTGAGGGTTGGCATGCTGAACCAGCTGTGGTTAGCACTGCTCCAGCCACCTATTGAGGCAGTCCAGGTAAGTGGTCCGCAACCAGCGTTGGTAACGGCAAATGCACCGTTAAAATATTCGTTAGGACTAACTATAACACTGTTAGGGTTAGGAAGAACAGTCATTGCTGGCTGTGGAAGTGTAATATTCTGGTTGGTAGTTAAGGTAGCAGCTACAACGACACCGGTAACGGTAGTTGTATTATACCCGACTTTTTGAGCAGCAACTGTATAGGTTGCAGCTGGAATACTGATAAACTGGTATTTACCATCAACACCGGTAGTGGTGGTGTATACTGCTGGTCCCTGAGCTGCAACGGTAGCACCTGCAACAGGGATACCATAACAATTAAGAACGAAGCCTTCGAGTGAACCAAAGCCAGCCATTGTAGTAAATGACCAAACAGGAGCTGAAGCAGGTTGTCCACCACCATTGAAAGGAATAACTTTCCAGTAATAAGTAGTATTAAAAGCCAGATCAGGCGTTGGATCGTAGCTGTTGGTACTTACCACAACACCATTTGCAATGCTGGTTGGAGGGTTATCAGTACCTAAATATACATAAGAACCTGCTGCTGGTCCACCAGTACCGGCAGTCCAGTTAAGAGTCGTAGAAGTCAGGATACCGGTAGCACCATTTGCTGGTGAACCAATAACAACATTTCCTGGAGGAATAAGAGTATATGTGTATGTTAAACCTGAAGCAGGAACTACGGTTGAAGTAACTGCCATGGTAGCTGAATTCGAAGCACCGGCAGTACTGGCAGCCCAGCTGGTAGTAGTGGTACGGTTAAAATAATCAGTATTCGCTGATCCCCTGAAACCAACCTGTGGATGGGTTGGGGATGCGTAGGCTGATCCAACAGTTGCGCCATAAACGAATTCAACCTTATTGGATGTTTCGTAAAGTTTAACCTGAAAATTCAGGTTCTCGCCAACATAACTAGAGCCATAACGTTTAGCATCTTTCCACTGCATGGTAAAAACGCGGTTAGGTGCTGATCCTGTTGTAACATAACTAACCTCGCTGGTAGCGTTACCCTGAAGGTCGCGTCCGAAAGGAGCAATCACAATTCCGGCAGCAGATGTTGACGAAATCGGTCCATAGCCTAACGAACCTGTGCCTGAATGCAGGTACCCGTTGGTACTTGCGGTAAGGCTGGAAGCAGTAACTCCATTGGCCGAAAAACTGAAGCCAAGAGGAACTGAAGCAGTAACATCATCCCATGTGCCTGTTTGCCAGACAGTAGCACCACTGATAGGGGTGTACGTTCCAGCTGTAGACGCAAAATTGTAAGATGAAGAAACTTGTCCGTACGAATTCCATGCTGCGAAAATCAGCAAGGCAAAAATGGTAAGGAATTTTCTCATTTTGTTTTGGTTTTTGTTAATATTAATTGATTTGATCTGAGCGCAAATACTTTTACGCAGGGGTACTACTGTAACTATTTTTGATTTTTTCTTTTCCTTTCCTGTTTTAAATTTAGTTAATAATTGATTGATTTGAGTATTTTAATTGTTGGTTAACACTTATTTCACACATACATAGCTGGTTTTGTCAAAAATTGATTACTTTCCAACCTTTACATATATTACTCCTAATATATATAGACACTTGAAAACGATTTTACCCCTACAAGCAACTATATTTATTTTTAAAAAAATTTGATCTTAGCTGAATCAAAAAGGAAAAAACAAACTACAATTTCGCACATATCCTTCAATGGATCAGCTCATTCATTTGATACTTCAGCATTTTTCCTTCAACACACTTTTTTATGAAGGGTAGGATTATCCCGTGAATCATTTTGTTAGAGATTGCTTCACAATCCCAATATTCATTCAGAAACAGGAACTTCAGAAACACTCATGAACAACATTTCAGATTGAAAAATTCAACAGTTACACAAGCGTAATGCCTGCTATAAAAATTATAACAGACTGATTTTTTTGCATTTAGAATATTTAGTAGTCTTTTGCAGATATCCAGCTGTTAAAGAGTGTATAAATCTTCTGTTATACAAAGATATAAATATATATTCTATGTAATACGTTTTTTTAAAATCAAAATGCACTTTTAGTTATTTTTTTATGACTTTTCTACGGACAACCGACATTCCTTCGTCATAAACCTCCATAATATAAACTCCAGCAGGGATATCCCGAACCGAAACCGAGATGCCATCTGAACCTGCTCGTTCCGGATTAATTTTTACAACCTGTCCAAGCGAATTAATTATATGCACTTCGAAGTTCACATTATTAGTTAATCCGCTCACATACAGTATATCAGTCGTTGGATTGGGGAACACCTCAGGTTGGCCTGTTTCCGATGGGTTCACTCTTTCCGGTATCGAAAATTTATACCCAGCCGGAGCACATACCAGCTCAACATTTTCCAAATCAGGATGTGAGGGTGTAATTGATATAATACCTGAATGGAAGCGTGGAATTCCTGTTTTTTCACCTACCAATACATAATCGCCGAACGGCAGATTATTAAACCTGAAATTATTCCCGTTGCGTACCAGGTTCCAGTCTAATACGTTTTTCATCCTTTTATCGAAAACAAATACGGTGACATCGCTGCAGACTCCGGAACTACCCGAAACGGTGCTGCAAAAACCATTGATAGAACCTATTCCTTCGGGGAATTCAACATTTCTAACAGCCAGATTGATATCCACATCGTAGGTATTGTCAATCAGTTCCAATTTATAGGCATTCTCCCAATGTATATCGTTAAAAAAATAAGTTGGCAAATAGCCAGGGTCAGCATCTTTGTCGGGTACAGCATATAAATAATATGAGCCCTCCAGTAAAGATTTCATTTCAAAAATTCCATCAGGAACCAGCCATGCCGACCTGATAGGCTGAAATACTTCTTGTCTGTATTGGTATATATAAAGTTTGCTGTTCCGGGCCAGAACCGATCCGGCATGCACTCTGCCTGTAATATTGTACCCCGGATCAATCTTAACGTTTATCTGATCTGTTGCTGAACCGCAGGCTGAAAATACAGTAACAGTCAATACTACAGTACCCGCTTCGGTATCAGCGAAACCGGGAGTATATAAAGGATTAAAAAGTGTATCAGAATCGAAAAACCCATCACCGGCAGTGGTCCACTTTAAATGCTCATATCCAGTTGCTGAAACATTAACCAATCTCAGACTTGAATCAATTGTAATGATGGTATCGTTACCGGCAAAAACAACGGGTGCTGCATGAAAAGTTATAATTGCCTCATCTATATAAGGATAGCGTAATTTAGAACTCTCTGCATAAAGATAAAGACTGACTAACCCGTTCGCATAGTCCTGCTCGCCGGGAATGTACACCGGGTTCAGAATATGCTCATCATCGAAAACTCCATCACCCGACGAAGTCCAGGCTAAATTTATAAAATCATCAGCCGTGGCGTCGCTGATGCTATAAGCTGAACCAATACAGACTGCAGAATCGGGGCCGGCATAGGGAACATTTACTGCATAAGCAAAATCACTCTCGTAACCTTCGGTCTGATCATTCACTCCATCAGCCAGAAAATCGTATCCTGTAACAGCTATAGTATCTTGCAATGAGAATAATCCCATACTGAAAACTGTATCTATGCCAACATTGATAGCATTCTCATAAACAACTCCGTCATTTTTCCCGAAATGAACCCTGTATCCGGTAAGATCGGGGATTTCTTCTTTATTCCAACTGATTAATACTTTGTTTCCTATCCGTTGCCTGATAACACCATCGGGGGGAGGAACCGGTGCTGTGCTCAGTATTCCGGTAAGCATAGGAGTATAATATATTTCACCTTTGAGCGGATCATCATACATATCAAACAAAATACTGTCGACTGCTGACTCAGAGGTTGTCGCCCAGAAATTATATTCTGCATGAACAAGACTGTCCGAAATATTTATAAACGACTGAGAATCTCCATTTTTCCCTATATTATTGAATTGGATCGGCCCCTGGGGCGTATTATTTAGCTGGAAGGAGAAATCGGAATTTCCGTAAACTGTATTGTAAAGAAAGCTGTTCAAAAGTGAATTACGGGAACTGTCGGGTTTTATCCATACACCTCCGGAATTATAATTTATATGGTTGTATGTAATATTATTATAAGAGGAACCAGCTGTGAAAGTAAGGGCAATCGAAATATTCCTTGAAAAGAAATTTTGTGTGATCGTATTATAATCCGATTGCCAAAGGGTGATTCCCCTGTAATTCAGCACAAAAAAATTGTTATTGATTGTGTTCGAATTTTGAAATAGCTTGATGGCATCTTTGTTCAAAGTGAAATGATTCCAGGCAATAATATTTTCAGCCGGTCCATTGTTGCTGTAGTTGCCGATATGCATACCAATTTTGCAATAATTGATATGATTGCCCACAATTGAGTTGTTATACGACTGCAAAGAGTTGCTGTTCAAGAAGATGCCAACATCAGCACAATTGGTAATTGAATTTCCGACGATCAGATTTTCTGGATTCTGAAAGCCATTTGCGATAAAAATCCCGAAGTCACATCCGTCAATTGTGCAGTTGCGTATTATATTATAACCTGATGCTTTGATGTATGTTCCAAACGAGCATTGGCGTACCAGTGTATTTTCAATAAGCAGGGAAGAGTTCTGATCAAGAGTAACTGAATAGGATGCATTGCTGATTTCGGCGTCTGAAAGTACAGAACCTGAGAAATATGTACTATCGGAAGCCAGTTGTGAATGCGAATTATTGAATAGGATTCCATACCATTGTCCTGGGAAGGGAAGCTGGCTTTTAGCCTGAAAAAATATTTTCTGATCTGCATTGCCTTTTGCAATCAATGTACCCTGAATTACAAGTCTCGTCCCGATTTCAAACTGCAGCTGAACACCGGGGAGTAATGTAAGCGTAACATCCGGAGGGACAACAAGATCCTGTGTTACAATATATGGATTATTCAGAGGCGAATATATTGCATCGGCAGTCAACTCACCTCCAACATATACCTGACTCTTAACAGGCAATGCTGTAAACAGTATTGCTGTAAAAATAACAATATAGGCCCGATTTACCGAACTGACTGATGTATTATACACTCAGGATAGTATTTGATTTGTTCAGCTTACAAGCGAGGTATGAAGGATACGAGGTGTGTTGAAAATGTGATTTACCTTTACAAAGGTAAGTGAAATTTCGGTTTGGCTTTCCTAAAAGTCCTGTTCTGAAAGCTATAGGCTATTGTAAATAGATGTCTAAAGCTTTCAGGGCCTGGCTTCTTTAATTACTTCCTGACGCCGGAAAGAATCATAAAAATACAGGAAGTATTTATGCTCAGAATTTAACATATGCCCCAAGCTTAAAGCCAAGAAGCCCATACCGCTTATCAACTGGAAGATCTTTAAACTGATTGTTTGTTTGCTTGCGGTAACACGCTTCGGCAAGTATTCCCGACCGCGACGAAAACTTCAATGCAGTACCAAATCCCGCATGCCAGGAGAACAGAACAGGATTAAGGTTGGCACTCTGTGTATGAACCACTGATTCGTAATCAGTACTATTGATATGAATTGCATCAGCCGATACCAGGAATGAAGCATTTACCCCGCCCAGGGCATACACTTCTGCCGTTTCATTTTGCCAGAACCTGATTTTCACTGAAAGGGGAATGTCAATATACCTGTATAAATTTGGATTCCGGAAGGAATAATTTGTACTTGCTTTGGGTATCCATGTGGAATCAGTGATTGGGATCCATAAGGTATCGCCACCAGGTAAAGTATAAATCCACTCAACGGTATCAGTCTTATAAAAGCCACCGGTTTCACCGGTAAAAGAATACCCGAACTTATCGCCCAGCCTGGTATAGCCTATACCGGTCCTGATTCCCACTTTAAAATAATCATATCCTGTAACAAGGCCAAATGAGTATTTAGCCAGTTGACCGGTATTTGCTTTTTCAACCAACTTAAGGTAGTCATCCGGCAGGGAGGAAGAATTCGAATAATTGCTATTCCCGGGAAGCATTTCGAAATAGAGCCCGGTATAAAACCCGTTGTTTTCAAGAAATTTTTTGTGTTTTACCGAGTTTTTATTGAACCTGTTCTTCAGGTTCCGTCCGGCCTTCTGAGCATTCCTGCTTTTTTCGATATATACAGTATCGGTAATCCGGATGGTATCGAAATGAGTAATTGAAATGCTCCTGAATATTGTGTCAGCCCGGTTGATTATCAAAGTGTCGAGCTGGTAAACATATACAGTATCAGGTACCTTTTTGGCTGGTATTACAATCTGTGGCTTGCTCTGGATTAACTGTTGATTTGGTTCGAGTGGCAGTTTGGAAGGCTCACCCCTGTAAACTACAATCTGTGCTCCGATTTCGCGGAACGATAAGGAAGGATCATTCAGTAACTGGCTGAGTACCGCTTTTAGGGGTACATTATTAAATTTTTCATTAATAATACGGCCTGGTTGAATGAGTTCCGGATTATACGAGAACTTTACTCCTGTTTTGGCACTGATGGCACGCAGTACATTTGACAGGGTGATATCAGAAAATGCAAAAGATACTTTTTTTTCGAGCAATGGCTGTTGCTGGGCTATGCAAGGCACATCCAGCAGGAGGAATATGATAAGAGAAAGAATAAATACCGGAAATCTTTTTTCGCCGGGCATAAATCGGGTATTGATTAACCTGTTATTTTTTCACCAGGTAATCTTTTCCGTTATGAGTAAATTGAAGTTTGTGAACCAGACTGATTACTTCCAGAACCGAATTAAGAGGTTCGTTGTCGAAGGTAGCTGTCAGTTTAAGTTGGGATAGTTCAGAATTATCCATGCGGAAAGTTACTCCATACTTCTTGCCGATTGCGTCCATAACTTTATCAAGCGGTGTTCCTTTGAAATCAAGTATACCTGTTTTCCAGCTTATAAAGTTCAAATCGTTGTTCAGCATCCTGGCCAGTTTACCGGTGATATGGTTAAAAACACCTTTATCTCCTTTATGAAGTATAACCTGACCTAATATATTGTCATTTTTATCCACAGTATAGAAAAGAACAGTCCCTGAATTCACCACAACTTCAGTTATTCCGGCTCCGGGATCATTTTTCACATTGAATGAAGTTCCCAAAACTTTGATGCGGGCATCACCGGTTTCAATAACAAAAGGCCTGGATGGGTCTGAAGCTATCTCAAAAAAAGCTTCACCCCAAAAGTAAACCTCTCTGCTGTCACTACCAAATTTTTCGGGATATTTTACTTTAGAATCTGTATTCAGCGTTATATGTGACCCGTCGGATAAGGCTAAAGGAGATGAAATTGCATTGCCGGATGCAAGGCTCTTCATCGTAACGTCAGCTTCACGCGAAACCTGGTAAATTGCAAAACCCAGCAGAAGGATGGCGGCAATACTGGCGGCATATTTTAACAACCGCATGGTAACAGCAGGTTTTACAACGCTCTTTTGTACAACGCTTAAAGGCTGATTATAAACATGTTTGCTTACCTTCAACCAGGCATTATCCACATTATATGTATCGGAAACCGGCTGGAATAAAGGATCATCCCATATCCGCTTCAGTTCATTGTATGTGTCGCGGTATTCTGAATCAGTTTGTATCAAACCGGCAATAACCTTCTGTTCTGCCGGGCTACTTTCGCCTGCCAGAAAGCTGGTTATCTGTAATTCTATGTTTCGGTTTTTTAACATTCTGATTTATAATTTCACACTATATAGACACATGAAAACGATTTTACCCCTACAAGCATTAAAAATATTTTTTTAAGCTTTTGTTATAGCACTCATAATCAATGCCATAATAGCAATAAAATCTTTAAGGTATTTCCTCATAAATTCAAGAGAACGTGTCATTTGAGTTTCGACAGTCTTGATATTTATATTTAGCCTTTCGGCAATTTCGTGGTATTTCAACCCTTCGAAGCGGCTAAGTTCAAAAATTTCGCGTCGTTTTTCAGGTAATTCAAGCAGGGCTCTGCTCACATATTCACTAAACTCGCTGTTCGAATCATAATCGTTGGTACCATGAACTTCTTCCATGTTATCGCCGTAATCGATAAACTTACGCTCGATATCCAATTTCCTGCTGTAATTCAGGCAATGGTTCACCAGTGATTTGCGTAGATAACCGCTGAAAGCTGTGTTAATTTGAATTTCGCTGTGCTTATCCCACAATTTGCAGAAAAAATCCTGCACTACTTCTTCGGCTGCTAATTTATCGGGGAAATAGCGCCTTGCACTCAGGCAGAGTGAAGGATAGAATTCCCTGAAAATCTGTTCGAAGACAATACGATCACCTTCCTGGAGTCCTTTCAAATACAAAGCATCTTTGTCGGCCATTCCGTATTGTTTTCAAACTTATTGCACTACCGGGAAGGAGTTCCGGACTATGAGGCGGCAAAATTACATAAAATCAGCCATTCTTAACCAAAAGTCTTGGTTCCATCATATCCAGGATTGCATATTTTACTCCTTCACGCCCCGATCCTGAATCTTTTACTCCTCCATAAGGCATGTGATCGACTCTGAAAGTAGGTACATCATTGATAATTACCCCTCCTACATTAAGTTTATTGAATGCCAAATTCATTTCGGAAATACTATCGGTAAAAACGCCGGCCTGCAGGCCAAACCTGCCTGAATTCACTCTACTGATAGCCTCATCTACCGAGTTTACGGCTTCAATAACCACTACCGGACCGAAAACCTCAGCACTGCAAACCATCATATTTTCGTGGGTACCAGTTAAAACTGTAGGCTGCATAAAGCTATTTTTCCGGCTGCCTCCGCACAACAAGGTGGCTCCTGATTTTATAGCATCACCTACCCATTTCTCTACTCTGTCAGCATTAGCCTCGTCGATCATTGATGCCACTTCAGTTAACGGATCAGATGGATTTCCTGCTATCAGGAGTTTTGCTCTTTCAACAAATTTCGAGACAAATTCCTTGCAGAACGCTTCCAAAACATAAATCCGCTGCGTATGAATACATACCTGACCCGAATACGCAAAACCACCGGTCACACATTTGGCGACTGCCAGATCAATATCAGCACCGTTCGAAATTATCACCCCTGCATTCCCGCCCAGTTCAAGGACAACTTTTTTATTTCCCGCATCGCGCTTCATTTTCCATCCAACTTCGGGTGAACCTGTGAAGGAAAGCAGGCTGATCCTTTCGTCAGTAACCAGTTTATTGCCGGTCTGCCTGTCCATTGGAAGTACGGAAACTGCTCCTTTGGGTAAGGATGTGTGATCTATAATCTGAGCAAGCATAAGTGTTGATAAGGGAGTAAGGCTCGAAGGCTTAAGGATGATAGGACACCCGGCGGCGATAGCAGGTGCTATTTTATGAACAGCCAGGTTCAGCGGAAAATTAAAAGGAGCTATACCGCCTACAATCCCTACCGGAAAGTATTTTACAAAGCCTTCTTTGCCAATTCCGGCTGCAGTCCAGTCGATACTCAGTGATTCCGATGGCAATCGTTTACTCTCTTCGGCTGCAACAATAAAAGTCTGAATGGACCGGTCGACTTCAGCCAGAGCATAGCGGACAGGCTTCCCCGACTCAAGCATTATTACTTCAGCGAACTGCTCACGAAGTGCTTTTAGTTCGTTACTGATCTGCATCAGGATATTATACTTCACATACGAAGGGCAATCGGCCAACTGTTGAGCAACAGCGGCCGCCCCATTCAGAGCCAGTTCAAGTTCTTCATTCCCGGCGAGACAGGTTTTTGCAACCAGACTGCCATCGAAAGGGTTTAAAACATCAAGTGGGTTGCCCGTACTAATAAATTTGCCGGCACAGTAAATATCAAACTTTTGGTTCAGAACCATAGCTTAGTGATTTGGGAAGGATAAAATTACAATTGAAAATGAAACAGGCGTTATTAAATATGGAAAATTTGGAGGTACAAACTAAAATGTACGATTGACGAAGTACGAGGTACGATTAGCAGCCAAAATCGTAAATCGTAAATCGCAAATACTTCAAACCCCCAAATCCTAACCCCCAAACCCTAAATCCTGATATGTGCGAGTTACGATTAGCAGCCCAAAATCGTAAATCGTAAATCTTTCAAACCCCTAAATCCAAACCCCCAAACCCTAAATCCTAATTTTCTTTTCCCAGTTTCAGCCCTTGCTATCTTCGGAATGCCCGGCTATTTTGTATATTTGTTACTTGTTAAAGAAATTTGACCATGAGCGAAAACAACAACAATAAAATACTATGGGCTTTTGTTGCAGGTGCGGCAATTGGTGCAGCAATAGGCTATTTTCTGAATTCATCAAAAAAAGACGAACTGGTAGCTGACCTCAAAGAAGGTGCTGCGAACTTCAAGGATACAGTCGAAGAAGGGCTTGATAAAGCAAAAGAATTATTTGATGCTTTGAAAAACAAGGATTCCGAAGCCGAAACAGACATACAATCCAAAGCCTGAAGCAATGACAGAGCCAACAAAAACTTTCGGTGAGTTGAAGAAACTACTCACTGATTATCTTGATGCCCGCATCAGTTTGCTTAAGCTCGATGCTTATGAAAAGATCGCAAAAGTAACTGCTGCACTTTTTTCATCGGTAGTTGTAGCACTGCTTGGCTTTTTTCTTTTGTTTTTTCTCAGTCTTAGTGCAGGGTTTTACCTGGGAGGTGTTTTGGGCAGCATTTCACTTGGGTTTCTGGTTGTAACCGGTGTATACCTGGTCCTTTTTGTCTTTGTGCTTCTGGCTAAGAAAGATTTTATGGAGACATTTATCATCGAACGTATTTTAGGTGAACTTATGAAAAAGGAGGATGAAGATGAGCAGGCCAAAGGATGAAATCAGCAATCATGAGAAGCTTTTACGTGAAAAGCAACGTTTACAGACTTTCTGCGCCTACCATGAAAAGCTGTTGAGCTACAAATTCGAAGAACTTAAACAAAACTTCCCCGAAATACTGAGCAACGAATTATTGCCCTATACTCCCACAAAGAATAAAGGTATTACTTCTGTTTTGGATTTCGCTAATGATTTTATTATCAGCTTTTTGCCGGAAAGGTACCGGAAAAACAAACTGACTGGTTTGGTGCTGAAGTTTTTGCAGATGATAATCATACGGGCTTTTAGCAACAAAGAGGACAAGAAATCCTGATGGCTGAAATCCTGTAAATAATAACTTTACGCATTTCCCCTTGCCATACCAACAATTTCTGCTGATATTATAAAGTTTGTGAAAAAAAGTTGTAAAATTTTGACGTACATGCTTTTTCGTATCAATATTTTTGTAATTTTGCGCTCCATTTTAACGAATAAAAACACAATTGTTGAAAATGATCGCGATAGTAGATATAGCCGGGCAGCAGTTTAAAGTTGCAAAAGATCAGAAGTTTTATGTGAACCGCCTCAAAGGAGAAGAAGGTTCGAAAGTTGAATTCAGTGAAGTATTGCTTCTCGATAACGAAGGTACTGTAACCATTGGCACTCCTCTTGTAGAAGGCGCTAAGGTTTCGGCAACTATACTTGCTCACCTTCGTGGTGATAAGGTTAAAATCTTCAAGAAAAAACGCCGTAAAGGATATCAGAAAGAAAGTGGCCACCGCCAGGATCTTACTCAGGTAAAAATTGAAGCGATAAACATATAATTTTAATTGTAACTCATAATATTCAAACGATATGGCTCACAAAAAAGGTGCCGGTAGTTCACAGAACGGACGCGAATCACATAGCAAACGTCTTGGTGTGAAAATCTATGGCGGACAATTCGCTCAGGCCGGTAACATCATCATCAGACAGCGTGGCACCGTCCACAATCCAGGACTCAATGTTGGTCTGGGAAAAGATCATACCATCTTTGCACTTTGCGACGGATTGGTTCAATTCAAGAAACGCGCAAACGACAAATCATACGTTTCGGTTCATCCTATTCAGGGCGAATAAGCGCTTTGGCAGTAAATACTGCTGTTCAACACACTTATATAAAGTCTCCTGATCGATCAAGTCAGGAGATTTTTTATTTTTGTACACTGAAAATATAAAAAAGTGCCTTTCGACTAAATCTCCAAAATATTTTCTGCCTGGTGAATTGTTGTTTATCTCGTCAATACTGATTTAATCAAAGAATCATATGCTATGCACTAAGCTAAGCGTTAAGCACAGACCCTTTTAGATTGAAAACACAAAATAAAAACATAAAGCAATGCTCGAATTATCCTTTTTGCGCGAAAATACTGAACTTGTAATTGAACGCCTCGCCATTAAACGTGTTGATGCACGTGAAACGATAAAAAAAATCCTCGAAGCTGACCTCAGCAGACGCGAAACACAGAAACTCCTCGACGACAACCTGGCAGAATCGAACCAGATAGCACGTGAAGTGGGCAACCTTTTCAAAGAAGGACGACAGGAAGAAGCCAATGCGTTGAAAGCCCGTTCAGCTGAATTAAAGGTTCTGGCACGCGAAGTGACCGAAAAACTCGACGCATTGCAGAAGGAGCAGAACGACCTGCTGATTACTTTACCCAACCTTCCTCATCCAGAGACCCCACAGGGACACCTTCCTGAACATAATGTCACTATTTATAGCGAAGGAGAAATTCCGACTCTGGGTGAAGATGCCGTTCCTCACTGGGAACTGACTTCAAAATATGATATTATTGATTTTGAACTAGGAGTAAAGCTTACCGGTGCCGGGTTTCCAGTGTATAAAGGACAAGGCGCAAGGCTGCAACGGGCTTTGATTAATTTCTTTGTGAACGAAGGCGTTAGTGCCGGTTATCTGGAAATACAACCCCCACTCATGGTGAACGAAGCTTCGGCATATGCTACAGGTCAGCTACCGGATAAGGACAGCCAGATGTATCACGTTGGACTTGACAATTTTTACCTCATTCCAACAGCAGAAGTTCCAGTAACCAATATTTACCGTGATCTGCTTCTGAAAGAAACCGATTTCCCGATCCGAAACGTAGCTTATTCGCAGTGTTTCAGGCGCGAAGCCGGATCATACGGAAAAGATGTGAGAGGCCTCAACCGGCTGCACCAGTTCGATAAAGTTGAAATCGTCCAGATTCAACATCCTGACAATTCGTACGCTGCCCTCGAAGATATGCGCGAGCATGTTGCAGGACTGGTAAGAAAACTTGAATTGCCTTTCAGGGTGCTCAGGCTTTGTGGAGGCGATATGAGTTTTACCTCAGCTCTCACTTACGATTTCGAAGTATTTTCAGCAGCTCAGAAACGCTGGCTCGAAGTTAGCTCGGTATCCAATTTTGAATCGTTCCAGGCGAACCGCATGAAACTACGTTTCAAGGACAGCAACGGGAAAACACGTCTTGCCCACACACTGAACGGAAGCGCATTGGCACTTCCACGTATAGTGGCAGCCTTACTGGAAAACAATCAGACTCCGGAAGGGATTCGCATACCCAAAGCGCTTGTACCATACACAGGTTTTGAGTGGATCAGATAAATAACTGTGCTTCCCGGGGATAGCTGGAATAAAAAATCCAAATTGCTGAAAGATTATTTAAATTTTCTCCCTGCCAATTTCTAATTACTATGAAATTAAAATTGTTCCTTCTGCTTTTTATGACAGGTTTACTTACAGTAACCTGTCCGCTAAGCCTGTCTGCCCAGCAGACTGAGGAGCAGCTTGGTGCTCAATACTATAACAACAGGGAATTCGACAAAGCTCTGGCTACTTTCGAAGTTTTATATGATCGTAATCCGAGTCAGTTCAATTACCTGTATTATATGAATACTCTTTTCGAGCTCAAGGAATTTGACAAGGCTGAAAAGGTCGTAAAAAAACAAATCAAAGCCAATCCAAATGATCCGCGTTTCCAGGTTGACCTGGGTTACCTCAATATTATGCAAGGCGATATCGCCAAAGGCAGAAAGATGTACGAAACCTGTCTGAAAAACCTTACAGCGGATAAAAACCAGATTTATAACCTTACCTACGCATTCAGCAACCGCAGGGAAACGGATTATATGATCCGTACCTACCTGAGAGGTCGTGAGCTCATGAAAGAGCCGGCCCTGTTTGCATTCGAGCTTGCATACACCTATGAGTCGCTGGGAAATTCGGAGCTGATGATTGACGAATACATCAATTTGCTTGCATCGAGCCCACAGCAGATGAGTATGGTTCAGAATCGTTTGCAGGCCTGGCTGAGTGATGATGTTGACAATTCGAAAAATGAAACCTACAGGGCTGTACTGCTGAAAAAATCGCAGGAAAAACCTGATGAAATACTTTATAATGAACTTCTGCTCTGGCATTCCATACAGCAAAAAGATTTTCCATTTGCACTTATACAGGCGAAAGCACTCGATCGCAGGTATGGTGAAAATGGTCAGCGGATTTTTGATCTGGCAGCTCTTTGTGTAAGCAACGAAAATTTTGATGCTGCCATAGATGGATACGAATACATAATTAAAAAGAACGCCAACAACGAAATAGTGATGCGAAGCCGTATCGAACTGATTAATACTGAGTTCAAACGATATAAAATCAACTATTCGCAGGATAAAGCACTGCTGTTCAGCATGAAACAGGAGTACAGCCTGCTGTTGAACGAACTGGGGAAAACTCCTTTTACCATTCCGCTAATCCTGAACCTCGCACACTTACAGGCTTTTTACCTCAATGAAACTGATGAAGCAGTTGAATTATTGCTGCAGGCAATCAGTATTCCGAATACACCTCTGCCCGATCAGGCACAGTGCAAACTTGAGCTTGCTGACATATATCTCTTTTCTGACGATCAGTGGGAGGCGACTTTGCTGTATTCGCAGGTTGAAAAATCATTTAAAAATGAACCCTTAGGGCATGAGGCCAAGTTTCGTAATTCAAAACTATCCTTTTATATAGGTGAATTCGATTGGGCCCGCGGACAACTTGATATACTTAAAGCAGCTACTTCAAAACTGATTGCCAACGACGCTCTTGAACTTTCGTTACTGATCAGCGATAACATTGAAGAAGACAGCATCACCATTCCTTTGAGCATGTATGCAAAAGCTGATATGCTTGAATTCAGAAACCTCGATTCTGCAGCATTGGCTGTACTTGATTCGGTTATCGCTCTGTATCCTATGCATTCAATTGTTGATAATGCGTTATTTAAGAAAGCAGAGATCTATTCGAAAAACGGTAACTTTGCTCTTTCCGCTTCCTTGTACAATGAAATTATCGGGCAATTCCCTTCCGACCTTCTGGCTGATGATGCCATGTTCAGTCTGGCAGGAATCTATGAAACCCAATTGAATGAAAAAGGAAAAGCCATGGAACTGTATGAGAAAATACTTACACAGTATCCCGGAAGCCTGTATGTTGTTGATGCCCGTAAGCGTTTCAGGTCACTGAGGAACGATCCGGTAAACTAAGCCTGTCAGAAAAAACTGATCACTCCCTCCCCTGCTTTCCCTATCCCCTGATTCCCAAACCCAAAACATACTCCAAATTGTACGAAGTAAGAGCAAAAAAACATCTGGGGCAGCATTTTCTGAAAGATGAAAATATTGCAGCCCGAATTGCCGGAAGCCTGTCACCCGCAACAAAACAGGTTCTGGAAGTAGGTCCGGGAACCGGTGTGCTGACCAAATATCTGATAAAAAGCAATTTCGATAAGCTGGTTGCTGTTGAGATTGACCGCGAGTCGGCAGCATTCCTCAGGACTAATTATCCTCAACTGGGCGACGGATTGGTAGAGGCTGATTTACTCAGAATGGATTTTGCCGGCTTATTTGAAGGGCATTTTTCGGTGATAGGCAACTTCCCGTACAATATTTCGAGCCAGATATTATTCAGGATTCTCGAAAATCATGAACAGGTAAACGAAGCTGTTGGCATGTTTCAGAAAGAAGTTGCTGTGCGTGTTGCTTCGGCTCCCGGCAAAAAGGATTACGGAATTCTGAGTGTTCTGCTGCAGGCATGGTACGACATCGATTATTTATTTACCGTAGAACCCAGTGTTTTTGTGCCCCCGCCAAAAGTACAATCGGCTGTAATCCGCCTGCAACGAAATCAGACCACCGATATAGGATGCAGCGAAAAACTGCTGTTGCAGGTAGTAAAAACCGCTTTCAATCAACGCCGGAAAACACTTCACAATGCGCTGAAACCAATGGGTGATTACAACGGTGAGTTTGCAGGAAAACGTGCTGAGCAACTCAGTGTTGAACAGTTTGTGAAACTCACGAATGATATGGAACAGATACTTAGTAACGCCTGAGCCCATAATGCCGCGGAGGAATATCGCCATTAATAAAGTATAACAAAAAAATTCTAATTCAACTAAATTGGAAATACCTGAATTGACACTTCCAGAACTTCTGAAGAGGGCAGCAAACGATTTCCCTCAGCTAGGCATTCACTATGTCCACGAAGATGGTTCAATTCAGCTTCAGCTATATCCTGATCTCCTGAAAGAGGCAGAATTACTGGCTTACGGATTTCTGTCCACAGGGCTTAAAGCCGGAGATAAAGCCATAATTGCAACTGATTCAAACCGCGAAACCATAACCTGCCTGTGGGCTTGTTTCCTTGCCGGGGTAGTGCCTACTATTATGCAGCCACCGGTTTCGCTGACTGACCACAGCCAGGCTGCTACCAAAATGCTGAATGTTTTCGTACAGCTGGAAAACCCGCTGCTTATCCTAAGCAAACCGCTGCCCGGAGCATCTGCTGAATTTATAAACAGCATAAGGCTGTTTGCCGGGCTTCCACAAAGCAAAAACGGTAAACTACCGGTTCCGGCTGTTGACGATCTCGCTTTTATTCAGTTTTCATCAGGCAGTACCGGCGAGCCAAAAGGGATAATGCTTACACACGGAAATTTAAGCTCAAACATGAATTCCATCAAGTCAGGTCTGCAATTAAATCCACTTGACCGGACCGGAAACTGGATGCCGCTTTATCACGATATGGGGTTAATTGGCTATCACCTCACACCTATTGCAACACTCAGCAGCCAGTATCATATCGAAACGATAGATTTTATAAAAAACCCTTCGCTATGGCTCGATATGATGAGTACTTCGCATATTTCAGTAACGGGGTGTCCGAATTTCGGGCAGGCATTGGTGTTACGTCACCTGAAAAGGAAAACAACCCTGCCCGAATGGGATTTTTCGGCTATGAAAGCTATGCTTAACGGAGCTGAGCCGATTTCCGTTAAAATTATGGAAGAATTTACGGCAGCATTAAAGAAATTCCACTTCCACGATGATGCCATGATGCCGGTTTACGGAATGGCAGAAGCTACCCTGGCTATCTCATTTACACCTTTGATGAAACCATCAGTGGTTACTTGTTTCGACAGCGAGGAACTTGACCGTAATCACAAGGCAGTAGAATCAAAAGGCAGTGCTGCATCAAAAAAAGGCAGGTATATTTCAGGTGTTGGCATTGCATTAAATGACATCTGCATAAGGATAGTAAATGAATCGGATGAGAAAATACCTGAGGGCATTGCCGGCAACATTCAGATAAAAGGTCCGTCGGTTACAAAAGGATACTTTAAAAACAGTTCTGCCACCGAAAACAGTTTCTGCGGCGAATGGCTGCGCACCGGCGATATCGGATTTTTCTACAACAAAAATCTGTATATAAGCGGCCGTTTCAAGGATATCATTTTCATGAATGGAAAGAATTATTTCGCTCACGATCTTGAAAACCTGGCTTGTACACTGGATGAAATTAGCTACGGAAAAGTTGCTTTTGGCGGAATTACTGATCCTAAAGCCGGGAAGGACAAGATCCTGATTTTTGCTGCAGGCATCCCCGATTCGAAAGCTGTTGACATTCTGCATGAACTTCGCGTTCTTTTCAGGAAAACTCTTGGTATTCCGGTTGATGAATTGGTAATCTTAAGGTCGAACGAATTTCCGAAAACGTCGAGCGGGAAGATTCAGCGGTATAAAATTCTACAGCGTTATCAGCAGGGTGATTTTAGCCAGAACCGATACAGATAAGTTTATGTAAAATTGCCTGATTCATTCCGGGGATAGTTCCTTTTGCAGCTATTCCCTTGTAAATTGTAAATTTGTTCACGCTAAAAGCTGCCAAAACAAAAAATCAAATCGCGAATGAAAAAAACAAATACCAGCACATCTGCTTCAGTAAAAAAACCAATTCCTGCCCGAAAACCAGCTTCCGAAGTGCCGGCACCGAAATGGTACTCAAAAACTACTTTCTGGCTAAAAGCAGTTTTGTTTGGTTTTGCTTTTATTTTGTACGGCAACACCATGAAGAACGGATATTCGCTTGATGATTTGTATGTTACCTACAATAATCCGGTAGTTAATAAAGGCATTGAAGCCATTCCCTATATTCTCGGCTCCAGGTATATTAATCTGAATGCAGAAGAAGGCGGGATGATGAACTTCGGTTACCGGCCTCTCACAAAAGTAATGTTCGCCGTTGAACACCAGCTATTTGGCGAAGATCCTGCAACCAGTCACCTGATTAATATTATACTCTACGCATTAACCTTGCTGGTATTATTTTCGGTCCTTCGCAAACTTCTTCATACTTATTCTGTCTGGTTTCCTTTTCTGATAACCCTTCTCTGGGCAGCTCACCCGGTTCATACCGAAGTGGTTGCCAGTTTAAAAAACAGGGAAGAGATCATAAGCTTTCTGCTCGGTCTGCTTGCCTTCCGCAGCTATATTTTGTATGCCCGTACCAATTCGTACGCATCACTTGCTGCCGGCACATTGCTGTTTATTTTTGGGGGATTAGCTAAACCCTCGACCATTCCACTGCTGGCTGCAATACCATTTGCTATTTACTTTTTTGTAAATACTGACTTTAAAAAGATAGCTGCTGTTACCGTTTCAATGGTCATGATTTCGCTGGCAGCAATAGTACTACTCAACATTTACCTTCCCGAAACCAACAGACCGTTGTTGTTTTTCGAAAATCCACTGCTTTTTGAGAAAAACATCTTTCTGCGAATTTCAACCGGGATGTACGGACTGCTTTTGTACCTGAAGTTACTGGTGTATCCGCACCCGCTGCTTTTTTACTATGGGTATAATACCATTCCGGTTGTAAATTTTAGCAATATCGGTGTTATTGCATCCATTGCAATCCATTTTGGGTTGCTCATTTTCGCTATTCTTAAATTCCGCGAAAGGCATGTAGTATCTTTTGCTATTCTTTTTTATCTCATCGTTATTTCGATGTATTCCAACATCATTAAATCACCAGCCGGAATCATCGCTGAAAGGTTTTTGTACATTGCATCACTTGGTTTCAGCATTGCTCTGGCATTTTTACTGTTCAGACTCCTGAAAACGCCCGTCAGTAAAGCACCTTCGAACCAGCAACTGGCCAAGGTAATACTCGTTGCCCTAGTTATTCTGATTCCTTTTACTGCCCGGACGATTGTGCGCAACAAAGACTGGAACTCGCAGCTGAGTCTTTTTTCGCACGACATTAAATACCTTAACAATTCGGCAAAAGCCAATTTCATTTATGCTACCACGCTTAAAACCGCACTTATTGAACAGTTGGGCAAAGATGGTAACCGGACAGGCACTGAGCCTCAGGTTGATAAAATCATCAGCCTGCTTGAACAAACGGTGAAAGTTTACCCTGGCTATTTCGAAGCCTGGAATAGCCTAGGTGAAATGTACGCCATGATGAAAAATGATCAGGAAAAAGCACTTGCATATTTTCAGAAATCAACCGAAGCTAAACCAACATACGCTGCTGCATGGTTTAATACCGGATATGCTTACCAGCAAAAGGACGACTGGCCGAAAGCCATTGAAAGCTACCGCAAAGCTGTAGAACTGGATACCATGGATGCCAAGGCTGTCTCTAACCTGGCTTTCTGTCTGAATAAAACCGGTCAAACGGATGAAGCAGTGAACCTGAACAAACGCATCATCAGGCTGCGGCCCCAGATGGAAATGCCCTATATGAACCTTGCCATGTATTATTATAACCGTGGTGATACCTCCAATGCCATCAAATCGCTTGAAGACCTTGTGAAGGCAAAACCCGGTGCCAAACGTGCAACAGGATTGCTCAACCGTTATTACACCAGCAAAGGTGATACCATTAAAGCAGCCTACTACCGCAATTTATTCGACAAGAGTAACTAAACAATACTCCAATCACAGATTGAGGAAAAGCAGCATACACAAGAACCTGAAAATTCAACTGAATACAGCTTAGTACTTTACGTTTTTCCGGGATACAACATCATGCTAAACCAGATATAACACCATATAACCACACTAACTCGCGTTTTCCTATTTCGCACCTTACTATGAAAAACAATACCGGAATTCTCAGGCTTTTTGACTTAGTCAGCTACAGCAGCAGCCGGTATGCCCAGAAAACAGCTTTTTGTACCCGTGATGGGGAAAAATGGTCTAAGACCACTTTTGAAGAATACCAGAAAAAAGTTAATCTGGTAAGCTATGGACTGGCAACTCTTGGCATCAAAAAAGGCGATAAGATAATTACTATAAGCCGCAACAGGGCCGAATTCAACTTTGTGGATATGGGAATCATGCAGACAGGTGCTATACATGTACCTTTGTATGCAAATATCGATGATCTGAAACTTCAGGCTATTTTAGTTGAAACAGGCTGTAAAATTGTTTTCACCGGAAGTGCTCAGATATACCGGAAAGTGTTACTACTGAAAGATCAGGCTATATCACCGGATCAGTTATTCTGCTTCGATGTTATTGAAGGAGCAGCCACATTGGATGCTCTTCTCAAACTTGGTTCCGAAAACCAGAACGAAATTGTTCTGCAAACTTTAAAAGCTGGTATTCTCTCAGAGGACATTGCCTCCATCACCTATATTTCGGGCAGCACAACCGAGGTTAAAGGAATTGAGCACACCCATTCCGACCATATTCACAATTCACTTGCCATTGCTGAAAGCACCTGTATACTCAACGGGATGAACCTACTGAGTTTGCTGCCCCTGGCCCACAGCTATGAGCGAAGTATCAATTACTGCTCGCAATATCTTGGCGTTACTACCTGGTACAATAACAATTTCAAAACCATAGGCCAGGAACTGCAGGAAATAAAGCCGGATGTCATTTTTGTGGTTCCTTTCCTTTTGCAGAAACTTTATAACCTGCTGATAGCCAAAATTCAGCAGGAATGTGGTATGCCTGCACCTGATTTCCTGAAAGGTATTGAATATGCCATGACCCATGAGAAACAGGAAGGGATCCAGTATGCTGACTCAGAGCAAAAACAGCTTTTTACTAATATCTCCTTATCCGCCAACAAGCTGATGGGCGGAAATATCAAAATGCTGTATTGTGGAGGAGCCTCACTGGATCAGAATCTGCGCAGGTTTTTCGACAATTGCGGAATGACTTGTTATGAAGGGTATGGCCTTACTGAAGCTGGTCCGGTAGTTACCCATAACAGTCCGGTTTTTCGAAAGGCAGGCACGGTGGGCAGACCAATAGCCGAAACAACTATCCGCATCGGTGCCGATGGAGAAGTGCTGGTTAAAAGTCCTTCGGCAATGAAGCGGTATTACAATCATCCAGATTCAGAAAATCCTGTGGATAAGGATGGCTGGCTTCATACCGGTGATATAGGTGAGCTCGACAACGACGGATACCTCAGACTAACCGGGGTTAAAAAACGAATATTCAAGCAAAGTTCAGGTATTTATACTGATCCGCTTACACTTGAAAAATTACTGGAAACATTGCCCCTGATCATGAAATCACTGGTGATCGGGCATAACCGTGATTACCTTGCAGCACTGATTATTCCTGATATAAACCTGATTTCTGAAAAGCTAAGTGTTACAGATCCAATCATGGAATCAGGCGGGAAAATATACCGTCAGGAAGAGTTAACAGTTCTGTTTGCGTCGGAAATAAAAACGATAAATGATCAGAACAAAACCCTTGATAGTGTTTTACGGTTTGTGCTGGTTGATGATGAATGGACCATTCAAAATCAAGGATTAAATATAAACAGCGAATTGAATCGCAGGTTATTGATTGAAAAATATCAGATTATAATAAATCAGCTTTATTAGATCAGGTTACACGAATTTTCTCACTCCCGGAATTCTGGTTATAAGCCATGATAAAGAGAAAACAATAAAAAGCACAATGGCACATACCAGCAGGAACTTGGCGAATGGAAATAATATCACAGGCTTAAGTGCAACAGTCACCAGAATTATAATTGTGGGATGAATAATGTAGGCCACAAACGAAGATTGTGAAAGTGCTTCGGAAAACCGGCTCTGGTAATTAAGTTTCCTTTTAAAAAGCTGAAGCAATTTCATAAGAATTCCTACTCCCAGCACAACTTCCCAAACAGCAAACGATAGCGATAATAACGTACCTCCACCTTGTATGGTTCCGGATTCGTACCCCGAATTGCCGGTAACTATCAGGCCAACTGCAAATACAATTAGCACACAAACAATTGCAAACCATATATTTACCACCTTCGGTTTTAGTTTTTCGAGCCAGCTGCCCTGGTTAGCTCTGGCGCCGAGCATGAAAAATAGAAAAAACAGCATCATCGAACCAATGGGTAGATCGCTAACCGAAAAACCCTTTAACGGAAACCATATCCGGCTTACATAAATAAAGAGGCTTAACGCTGTTATAAATGCACCAATCAGATAGTTTGAAGGAAAAGCCTTTGGAATAAACCAGCTTCGCTTACTGAATAATTTATGGTAAAAGGCATATGCGACAGAAAAAAGCAAAAGGGCACCAACGAACCACATAATTCCTATCCGACCGTAAACACCATTATGCCACGACTGAGAAACAAACTCAGTAAGTGAACCATCGAATCCTTTTGCTGTCTGACCCAGGTAACGGTTAATCTGGCTGAGAATCAGAAAATAAAAAAGAACCGGTAATGAAAATTTAATAATCCTGTCAGTAATAAACCTACGAAAACCTTTGCGTTCCATGGCCTGAGGCACGAAGTATCCCGAAACAAAGAAAAAAGAAGAAAGCACGAACCCCAGAATAACTGCATCGAAAGTTGCAAGCGCAGATTTGGTAAAAAAATCGTTTACCAGTTCGATGTAGGGCCAGGTTCCTTTTCCTGTTCCACCGTAAACCCCTGAAATGTGACCGGTTATTACGATAATGATTAAGAAGGTCCGGTAATTGTCAATGTATGCCAGGCGTTGCTTCATGCAGAAATGATTTCAGTTCTCTATCTGTTTTTTGTCAAAGGTAAAAAAGGTGCGCATTATTGCCAATAATCATTATTCCTTTTGAGCAGCTTTTTCAGAAACCAGCCAATGCGAATCCCTTGGGTCGCCGGATCGTATTTCCTTTTCAAAATTCAGGTTGTAATAATTGTAATTCGAAATGTACCCCCACATGGCATACTTAAAGCTTTTCAGATTTCCAGCCACAGAAATCAAAGATACTCAATATATACAAACATTTTAACATATGTAAGTCCGGTTTGTTTTAATGCATGAAACTTCACATGAGCTGTAACGGAATATTTGTGTAAATTTGCCAGATATCAAATGAAACTAACAATCAAATATACTTCTGATGATCGAAGAATTTATCAAAAACATAGAAGCTGAATTCGATGACCTTGTACCGGGCAAACTCACTCCTGAGAGCAATTTCCGTGAAGCATTCGAATGGAATTCAATAAATGCACTTATACTGATAGCACTCATCAAGACCGAATATAACGTATCAATAAATGCCGAGGATATTCAGAAATCAAAAACGGTGAATGATATTTTCGAAATTGTAAAAAGCAGAATGTAATGGCCATTTTCTCCATTCCACATGTCCGCGTTGCCGGTATTGCAGCTGCAGCTCCGCGTAAGGAGGTGTCGAACTACGACTACAAATGGGTTTCGGCCAAAGATCGTGAAATGATTGTAAAGACGGTAGGTGTTGAAAAACGCCGCGTTGCCGAACCCGGAACCACCACTTCGGATCTTTGCTTTACCGCGGCTGAGAAACTGATCAGCGAACTGGGATGGGACAGAAAGGAAATCGAATTACTTATTTTTATCAGCCAGTCGCGCGATTATATAATCCCTTCCACAGCCGGAATTATACAGGATAGGCTGGGGCTGCCTCACAGTTGTGTAGCTTACGATATAGGTCTTGGATGTTCGGGCTGGGTTTATGGTATTTCGGCCATAGCCAGCATGATGTCGGCAACCCGGATTAAAAAAGCGCTGCTGCTGGTGGGTGATATTTCGACACTCACTGCCTCGTACCGCGACAAAAGCACCTACCCCCTGTTCGGCGACGCTGCCACTGCAACTGCGTTTGAACTTAGTGAAACTGCCGCACCCATTCATTTCAATCTCGAATCGGATGGTTCAGGCTTTGAGGCTATCATAATTCCTGATGGTGGATTGAGGAACTTTATAAGCAAAAAGTCGTTCGACTATATAAAGCAAGGACCAGGCATCTATAGAAACCGGTTTCAGATTGCGTTGAACGGAATTGATGTTTTCAACTTTGCCCTTCGCGAAGTGGTTCCCAATGCTAAAAAACTACTTCAGGAAATATCAAAAACCACTGCTGACTTCGACTATTTCGTTATGCATCAGGCTAACCTGCTGATGAACGAAACCATCCGGAAAATGATGAAGGTGGAAAAAGAAAAAACACCTTACACCATCAGGCAATTCGGGAATACCAGCTCAGCATCCATCCCGCTTACCATTGTTGATCAGCTTCGCGAGCAGATCACTACCCGCAAGGTACAACTCTTAACCTGTGGTTTCGGCGTCGGACTGTCGTGGGGAAGTGTTGCTATCGAAATGGACAAAGTGGTTTGCCCTGAAGTAATTGATTATTAATATGTACGATTGAAGAAGAACGATTGAAGAGGTACGATTGACGAAGTACGATTGGCTTTCCTGACTCAAATCCCAAAAATCGTAAATCTCAAATCGTAAATCTCAAATAAACTCTATAACCCAAAAAGAATTTCTGTGTCAGGATCGTTTTCTGTAAATGGCAAAAATATACTTGTAACCGGCGCTTCGTCAGGAATAGGCCGGCAGGTTGCTATTGACCTGGATAAAGCAGGCGCTAAATTGGTTTTAACAGGACGAAACGAATCAAAACTGGCTGAAACTCTTGCTGGACTGAGGGGAGATACTCATTCCTTTTTTGCCGCTGATTTACTTGATTTCGACAAATTCGCTGCTCTGGCTGAAAGCCTTCCTTTACTTGACGGCGTAGTTCATTGTGCCGGGATCACTGGTCATTTACCAGCCAAATTTATTGGTGCCGATGATATTTCGGAAATCCTGCGTATCAATTATATGGCACCGGTACTTCTGACCTCAGCATTGCTGCGTAAAAAGAAAATTGCCGGCAAGGCCTCTCTTATCTTTTTGTCGTCAATAACTACAAAATATCCATATTACGGAGGCGCCCTCTACGGAAGCAGCAAAGCTGCTATTGAAGCTTATTCCAGGGTGCTTTCCATTGAACTTGCATCAAAGGGCATACGATCCAACTGCATTTCGCCTTCTTTTGTCAGGACTCCTATGGTGGATGATGCAGGAAAAACAATCAGTAATGAGGTACTCGAAAAATTCGAAAAGATGATGCCGCTTGGCTTCGGTGTACCTCAGGACGTCAGCAATGCAGTACTATACCTGCTTTCGGATGCATCCGGATGGGTTACAGGTAGCAATATGATATTGGGTGGAGGATAAAGATCTGACACAAAACAAAACTCTGCAAAAAGTTACGAAATGTCTCCTGAATACAGTGTGATAGTTCCTGTATATAACAGCGAACAGACTTTGACCGAATTATACAATCGCATAGCGGCTGTTTTTTCAAAAGCCGGTTATGCTTTTGAGCTGGTGTTTGTTGACGATTTTAGTCAGGATAAAAGCTGGGAAGTTCTCTCACAACTAAAAAAAGAACATCCCGGCTCCATAACAGCCATAAAGCTGGCAAAAAATTTCGGTCAGCATAATGCTGTATTCTGCGGTCTGGAGCATGTTCAGGGGGAATTAATCATCACTATTGACGACGATTTACAGATTCCACCCGAAGAAATCACAAAACTTATTGAGGTTTACAAAGAAAAGGATGCTGACCTGGTTTACGGCTATTTCGGAAAGAAAAAACACTCACTTGTACGTAATCTTGGCAGTTATTTTATCAAAAAATCATCGAGGATTTTACTGCAGTCGCCAGGCGAAGGGTCTTCGTTCCGGCTTCTTACCAAAAGGCTGGCAACAAATATTCTGAAACATCAGCAGCATTTTATGTATATCGATGAGTTGTTCCTCTGGTATACCGGAAATATAGCTTTCACCGAAGTTGAACACAAGAAACGTACTGTAAGCCGCTCCGGTTATTCAACATGGAAATTGTTTCAGTTGTCGGCTAACATCATCATTTATTACACAGCAGTACCGCTGCGTATCATGACTTACGGAGGCTTTTTATTGTCAGTTCTGAGTTTTATCATCGGCATTCGGTTTATCATCAATAAAATGGTAAACAATGTACCTCTGGGTTATACTTCCCTGATTGTAGCAATTTTGTTCTCCACAAGTATTATTATGCTTTGCCTGGGGCTGATCGGTGAATATCTCTCACGCATTTACCAGGTTCAGAATAAAAAACCACCCTATTCGATCAAAAAAATACTGAAATGAAGATCTGTAAATATGGTATCACGTTAAACCGGCTGAGGCAGGAGGATATTGAGTTCGTGCGCGAAAAGCGCAATTCGGATGAAATACGTCGCTTTATGGAGTTTCGTGAGGAAATAACTCCCGAAATGCAGCAGAAATGGTTCGACAGTATCAATAATTTCGAAAATTTCTATTACCTGATCGAATACAAAGGAACCCGCATTGGGTTGCTCAACGATAAAAACATGGACTGGAAGGCACGTACTTCCGAATCAGGACTGTTTTTATGGGATGATTCGTATATAAACACCATGGTTCCGGTACTGGCGTCTCTTTGTTTGCTCGAAGTAGGATTTTATTATCTCGACTGGAATACTTCACATATTAAAGTGCTGAGCAGCAATTCAAAGGCTATCGAATATGTAAACAGTCTGGGATATGTATTATGCGAAGGTCAGGAAAACACTGAGAACCAATTGTATTTTCTGACAAAGGAACTTTTCGAAACAAAAGGGAAAAAGATCCAGAAAGCAGCAAAAGCCTTTCTTGAGGATGAATCCGGAGACGGCTATCTCCTGCTCGAACCTTTTGATTACGAATCAGGACTTGCCTTAAAACTCGAAGAGTATTTTCTGGAAGCTGGTGTATATCTGCACAGGAAAGGAATGGCAGGAAGCAGGAAGTATTTCAGGTAATTCAGGAAGTAACACTTGCATTTAAGCTCCGGCCTTATCTCAGGATCTCCTTGTATTCGAACTAAAAAACCGGGTATAAATTCCTACCACTACTGATGGTTTGTTGACAAGCCACAACATTGATTTGTACGGCAGCAGGCTGACCAGTTTTCCGATAGAGTACAGCCCTTTCGTATAAAGAATTGCTGGGGCCACCCACAAATACTCAAGCGGAGTAAAGCTGCTGTGCTCCCTGCTGTAGCCTGCTTTTTCAGCAAACTTACCAGCCACCAGATCGGCAATACGGATCTGTTTTCCAGTCAGTTTACGTTTATATACACCCACTTTTCTATCGTCGACAGGCTGCATCAGGCTACTGAAATACCGTTGAATTATTTCCGGTGGTAATGTAGCTTCAAGTTCCTGTTTGCGGGTATGAAAACTAAAAATACCAGGGTCCTCCGGAATACCAAGAAACTCACATAAACGGCCAAAATAATGTTCTGGTTTGCTTACAAGCTCTTCGTATCTAATTGTATAAAAGCGTTCAGGGTTCCTGACAGCTGCTTTTTCGATCATACGATACGAATATTTCCACCGATAGGTCAGAAGCGATATATTCGGCATCTCAAAGTCAACTTCGAGCAGCGAAACCAGATTATCGCGGTAATCGCGGACTAAATGTATAAATCTGGCTGTGGGAAACAGTTCTGCCAGAAGACCAGCATGGTTCGCTATAGCCGGATTTTTGTCACCGATCAGTATAATCTCATCCTTGTCAAAAAAGGAATTATAATGGTAATATACCACCTTTAGCAGTGTTTCAAGGGTGTGTTCTCCTTCACATTCCAGCAGGTTGCTATGCAGAAGGTCAAGGTCAATTTTAGGCCAGTTGGTTATGGACCAGTATGTTATCCGCATTGGCTGAAACAACGCTTTGTAGAACTCCTCCAGTTTTGGTTTATCCCAGTATTTTACCTTCCCAAAGCGGAAGCGAAGCAACAGCAACATAGGCCATTCCTGTGGAATAAGCACTTTGTGGTGGGCATCGAAAAGTGTGCGCAACAGCGTGGAACCGGTGCGTGGCCTTCCCAGAATAAAAAAAATGGGAGTAGCTGCTATCTTTTGTATGTCCGGTATCCTGTTCATCCTTTCAAACCTATTTTAGTAAACAGTTTCCGCAAAAATAAAAAATCAGCAGCCTGATAGGTAACGATTTCTTTAAACGGAACATTCATTCTGACTGAGAAAACAATAATCAATGCAACTGCCCCTGAAATATAACTCACATTGCTTGCCCAGGCTGCCCCAATTGCGCCATATACCGGGATAAGCCAGAAATTAAGAACCATATTCAGCAGTAGTGCCGGGACAAATATCCATAACAGAAGAAATGGTTTCCCAACACCGGCAAAACGGCTGTTAAGTATGCGTGGTATTACGAAAAATACAATTCCCGGAAGCATAGCTCTTACTATGGAAACACTCGGAATAAACCGGCCTCCGTAAAAGAAAGGCAAAACCAAAGGAATAATAAAGTACAGGGCAGCCGCCAGTATTAAAACAGCAAGAAATGAAAGCCTGATTAATCGCGAAACGTCGCTGTTAAGCACATCCGTATTCTGAGAATTGGCTGTGCGGCTAAGCACAACTATACCAATAGCAGTTGGCAGCTGCCACAGTTGCTCGCTTATGGCAACACCCAGCGAATAATACCCTACCTGCTGAAGTGTCGATAGTTTCTGAAGAAACAGAATATCAACCCGGAAATTGAGTTGCATCACCATTACAGCAAGCGCATACACTACTCCAAGATTTACAAGACTCGAAATCACTTTTCTGTCAGGAACCAACGAAATATGATGATCCTTTGCCAGCATCCTGAATGAAAGCATAGCCACCACAAAATTTGAAATCAGCAATGCGAGTAATGCGCCAGCAACCGAAAGCCGCATTAGTACTACAAAAGCTATTACTCCAGCCAGGTTAAAAGCCAGAGGCAACCAGTTGGTAAGATTCGACCGTCTGAATTGTTCCTTTCCAAGAAAAATACCTCCTGAGTAGATTAATGCAAGCTTTACGGGTATCGTAAATATGGCCAGAACAACCATGAATGTACCGGCACCCTCAGGTAAAAAGAAAATATATCCAGCAAGGCTGATGATCATTGCCAGTAATGAGGTAATCAGCAATAACTGCATTACGCCCGAAACAATCCTGTCAGTGTCGAATAATTTTTGTCCGAGATGAAAAACCGCAGAACGCCTGATACCCATCATTGTGAAACTCACTGCAATAAGAGGCACCACCAATAGTGATGTATAAAGCCCTCTGCCTTCGGGTCCAAGGTAGCGAGAGAGAACCACATCAATCACAAAACTATTGAACACAGCAAATACATTGCTACCCAATACGCCGGTGATATCTCTGGTCAGGCTTCGTTGAGTCATTTTAAAGTTTTAATCGGTCTTTTTTTAAGTAAGTTGATTGGCAGAGGAGGAAGATAGTAATTGAAATCCATACATTTAACATTACCAATAAAGAAATTGAGGGTTATTTCTCAGATTACCAGCAACAAAGTTGTAAGCTGACTTCTGAAAAGGATTTCTCTCAGAAATGATTCTACGAATCTGCATTTCTTATCTTCACAAACATCCTCGCCAGTAAAGGTCCGTTATTTTTGATCCGTATTTTCATTTCGAAAGGCAGCAAATCAATAATATCACGTACAAAGTATAGAGCCCAGCCATAAAGCATCCAAGGCAGAGAATGAATAAATGCCAAAGGGTCGAAACGCTTAAACCGACGTTCATACCCATATTTTTCGAGCCATCGTCCGGCCACATTTTCAGTAATCCTGATATCGGCAACCGACAGCTGAGTCTTCCACAAATCTACTTTATCAGTATTAATAGGCGAAAGCAGGCTTTTATGATATTTCATTACAAGCTCAACGTTGTATGCTTTCATTACTTCGGGACCCCGCTTATAAAAATCGAAAACAAGTCCGTTGTACGGAATACCAAGGAAATTACACATTTCGAGGTAGTATTGTTGGGGATTGCGGACCAGGTCTTCGTAACGGATGGTATAAAACTTTTCCGGAAATTTCTGCTTAAGCCTGAAGATTCGTTTTGCCGAATGTACCCACCGGTAAGCCAGTAAGGCAACAAATGGGCCTTCGAAATCAACATTTTTAAGTGAAATAATATTGTCGCGCGGATCGCGCATCAGATGAATAAACTTTGCTTCCGGAAAGAGTTTGATTAGCTTTGGTGTATAGGTGGCATATACCGGATTCTTATCTCCTATCCACTGAATTTCTTCCTTTGCGAAAATTGACTGGTAATTGCAATAAACTACTTTGCAAATATCCTGGAATGTATATGCACCCACGCATTGCAACAGGTTCGCCTTCAACGCATCCAGATCGAGTTTCCATGTATCGAATTTTATATGCAGCTGAACATCTGAAAAAAAGGAAAGCAGCTTCTCTTCAGTCCAGCTGGTAATATTTCCATACTTTGGCTCCATATTGACGATAAAAGCACATTCAAGAGGCATTACCACGTTGGGATGCGCATCGAAAAGTGTGCGAAGCAAGGTTGTTCCCGACCGGGGACGGCCAAGAATAAAGAATATGGGCAGACTTTTCAACTTTAATTTATCGGGAGGAGAATGCATGAAAATACGTTTATATAAACCTGTGGGTATGAATAGTTGGTGTCAAATGCTTATTTTTGAGCCCGATTACCCACGTTTGATTGCGATTTCAAAAGTAAGAAAATTATCACGGCCTAAAAGTGCTGTCTGACAAATAAACGCAGAACAAGCCTTCGGGCAAACCAACTATCCATGAAAATTCCCTTTAACAAACCCCATTTTACCGGAAAGGAAACCTATCATGTTGCTGCCGCGGGAGCATCAGGAAAAATTTCAGGGAATGGGATATTTACCGGGAAATGTCATGATTTTTTTACCCGGCGTTATGGTTTTGGCAAAGTGCTGCTTACCACTTCATGCACCGATGCATTGGAAATGACTGCTTTACTTGCCCGTATACAACCCGGCGATGAGGTAATCATGCCTTCGTTTACGTTTGTTTCCACCGCCAATGCATTTGTGCTGAGGGGAGCAAGGATTGTTTTTGCTGACAGCAGCCCTTTCAATCCCAATATTGATGCCTCAAAACTCGAATACCTTATTACTGCTCAAACAAAAGCGATTGTTGTGGTACACTACGCCGGTATTGCCTGCGATATGGATAAGGTGATGGAACTGGCAGGCCGCTACAATCTTCTTGTTATCGAAGATGCAGCCCATGCTATAGATTCATTTTATAAGGATCGTCCTCTTGGAAGCATAGGACATATGGCAGCGTTTTCGTTCCACGAAACTAAAAACCTAAGTTGCGGTGAAGGAGGAATGATGGTGGTTAACGATATGAGTTTTGCTCCCCGATCGGAAATCATATGGGAAAAAGGCACAAACCGGGCTGCATTTTACCGGGGCGAAATAGATAAATACGGCTGGGTCGACATTGGATCCTCCTTTCTTCCATCCGAACTATCGGCAGCCTATCTGCTGGGACAACTCGATATGCTCGATGATATTCAACAAAAAAGGAAAGGTATTTTTGATACTTACCGTGCGTTGCTTGAGCCTCTGAATCAGGCTGGATTTCTGCAGTTGCCCGCAATACCTGATTATGCTTCACACAACGGACATCTGTTTTATGTTGTTACCGAGGCAGCTTCACGCAGAAACCAATTGATTAAATTTCTGTACAATCATGGCATACATGCAGTATTTCATTACCTGCCATTGCACCAGAGTGAGTATTTTAAAAACCAGTACACCGGATTGCCTCTGCCTCAGGCTGAGCATTATGCCGATTGCCTGCTAAGACTACCCTTGTATTATGACCTTACCGAACAACAGATTGAAACAGTTACAAATACTGTTATTAAATTCTACAAGGGTTGAGTCAACGTTATTTCCAATTACTATTATTTCACAAAAACCGTTTTTCATATTCATCAGGCTTTAATGCCTGCTCATCCGTATAATATTCCGGTCCGGCTACATAGTTTACTGCAAATACTGCCAATACGGTACATTTGTAGTGTTCAAAATTCTCTACAACCAGCTACTAAACTTAAACAGGCTCCTTATGCAAATCAGACTTTTACCCCTTACTGTTTCAATGTTTGTTGTTTTATTATTAAGCAGTTTTACACTTGCTGTTCCAAAAACAGAATATATTTCCAAAAGCCTTATAATCCAAAATGATCTGGCCTTTTCACCTGAAGTCCATAGCATATCCACGCTGACTACACTTTCATATAAAGAAACGATTGAAATAACCCCGAATCCCAACAATGGCAAATTCAGTGTATTAATTCCGCATTCCCTGCAAACCGGAGTAATCTCCGTTCACGACATGACCGGTAAAAAAGTTTATAGCACTTCGTTTAATACTGAGAACAACTGCTCGGTATTTATTGACCTGAACAACAAACCTTCGGGTGTATATTTTCTTTTGATTGAAAAAGGAAATACAAAGCTGGTCAGTAAATTCGTAATCAGGTAATTACCGTAATTTAAACATAAAAGGGGATCCTGACGGATCCCCTTTTATGTTTTCAACTTCCGCAGCCACATGTGAATTTCACAGGGTGCAGTTAGTGAATTATTTATTCCACACCGGCAGTCGTCCCGGAGTAGCAGGTGCCCCAAGTTTCTCAGCTTCAGCTTCTAGTTGAGGGAGATCAATTTCACCAATTCGTTTAATCTGATCGTAAACCGGCGGAAATTCTGCCATCAGAATCTGGTACGCATCCAGTTGCATCTGTGTAGGTGCACCTGTTGACCCCCAATGTGCCCATGCCATTTTCCATAAACGGTTGTACAGGGTAACCGGAGCAGGAGGATTTTCCTCATCGCTTGGTCGGTTGCTTACGTTATTGAACTTCAACTTAATATCTTCCAACTGATCGGAGACTTTACTGATACGATCGCGTAATTCGCTGTTAGCTCCCGGAACAGCATTAAGAGCTGCCTGAAGAGCATATAAACGCTGCAATAAATTTTCAGCATACTGATCAGTTCCACGCATTACTCTTGTAAGTTCAGCTACTTTTTTCTGGAAGTTGGCCAAGGCAGCACGATCGGCAGCAGGCAAGGTAGTATTGTTAAGCGTTACAGCATTAAACTCGACCGGGCCGGCCAACTGTTTTACCGTATCACGCACTGTGAGGGATAGGCTTACCTTGTATTTACCCGGCATAACCGGAATACCACTGTTGGAAGCAGCAAAAGGATCATATTTTTCCTTACCATCGACAGGCGAAAAATCGCGGTAACGCAAATCCCAGTTTATACGATTAATGCCGGTTGAAGGCGATTTATTGATACGGCAGATCTCGTTACCCGACTCATCAGTGATGGTAAACGTGAGGTATGCCGCCACTTCTTCGCGTTCGGCACGCAATTCCTTATCGGTAGGCTGCGGAATACGCTCCCCTTTTTCGAACAGTTTCGATTCTTTTTCCTGGCGAATATCCTTAAGCGTTTTGGGTGCATCTTTCAGGTAATAGGTGAAAACAGCTCCAAAATCAGGATTTTTTGCGATAAAATATGTGGAGCCCTGGCCGTATTTGGTATCACCCTGAATGTACATCAAAGCATCTTTAACCGGGAAAATATGCGCATCCTTCTCTAGTAAATCCTTGGTTACCAAACGTAAAGGCGAATAATCGTCGAGAATATAAAAACCACGGCCAAAGGTAGCCAGTGCCAGGTCGCTTTCCCTTTTCTGTATGGTAATATCGCGTACAGGAATTGAAGGCATTCCGTTTTTCAGCTGTACCCAGATTTTACCTCCATCGTTGCTGAAATAAAAACTGAATTCAGTACCCACAAAAAGAAGATCAGGGTTGATAAAGTCCTGCTGAATGCTGTGTACAGTTTCATTTTTCGGAAGGTTTGAGACAATGGACGTCCAGGTACGGCCTTTATCACTGCTTTTGAAGATGTAAGGTTTGAAATCGTCGCGCAGAATATTGTCGAAGGAGGCATAAACCACATTTTCATCAAAACGCGAGGCCATCAGGTCACTTACAAAGGTATTTTCAGGAAGGTCCGGAAATTTATCGGTTTTAATCCATGTTTTTCCAGCATCCTCGGTAACCTGAATCACACCATCATCCGTTCCAACATAGAGAAGGTTTTCTTTTACAGCTGATTCGTCCATCGAAACAATTGTGCCATACAATGATGTAGAAACATCTTTGACAACAGCATCGTAACTCCAGTATTTACCCATCACAGGCCAGGTATTCCGGTCAATCTGAGCGGTAAGGTCCTCGCTTATCACCTGCCAGGTGTTTCCGCGGTCGTCGCTGCGGAATACTTTGTTGGCAGCGCAATACAAACGTGTAGGCGAATGCGGGCTCAGTATAAGTGGTGTATTCCAGTTCCAGCGATAGGTAAGTTCATCTTTGCGTGGCTCAGGTCTGATATCAACACCTTCCTGGCTTTTGCGGTCGTAGCGCACCATTCCGCCATATTGTGATTCGGAGTAAACGATATTTGGATCAATAGGGTCTATCTGTTGCCAGAACCCGTCACCTCCACAGGTAACATGCCATTCGTCGCTTACTACTCCCGATCCGCTTATATTTCGCGATGGCCCTCCGAAGCTGTTATTATCCTGTGTACCTCCATAAACATAGTAGAATGGAGCAGAATTATCGACCTGTACCCGATAAAATTGGGTAACCGGAAGGTTCGATTTGAAAACAAACTCTTTTCCTCCGTCGAAAGATTCATAAATTCCTCCGTCGCCGCCAATAAGCATGTGACGTGTATCCGAAGGATCGATCCATATGGCATGATCGTCCACATGGCGTTTGTTATTTCCAATGGCTCTCCAGGTTTTGCCTCCGTCTTCGGATAACTGCGAAACGGTTTCGGTTGAGTATATTTTATCCACATCTTTGGGATCACAGTATATTTCATTGTAATACTGTCCCTGTGCGGAATGATCACTCATCTTGCTCCAGCTTGCGCCCCGGTTGGTGCTGCGGTAAAAACCACTTGCATCGCCTGCGGCTTCGATAATGGCAAATACATAATCAGGATTTACCGGCGAAATAGCCATCCCTATGCCACCCATGTCACCGCCTGGAAGCCCGCTTTTAAGCTTGTCCCAGGTTTCACCTGCATCAGTTGATTTGTAAATGGCTGTTTCGGGGCCACCACCGATTTTAGTAAATACATGCCGGCGGCGCTGTTCGCTGCTCGAATACATGATATCAGGGTTGCGCGGGTCAATCAAAATATTGTTAACACCCGTATTTTCGCTTATTTCGAGAACTTTTTTCCAGTTCTTACCTCCATCAGTTGTTTTATACAATCCACGATCGCCACCCGGCCCCCATACTGAACCTTCGGCTGCAACAAATACGATGTCGCTGTTGCGGGGATCAATTACAATTTTACCAATATGCCGCGAATCCTTCAGACCCATATTCTTCCAGGATTTCCCCCCGTCGATACTTTTGTACACTCCATCGCCGTATCCCAAAGCACGCTGATGGTTGTTTTCGCCGGTTCCAACCCACACCACATTGGTATTGTTTGGATCAATCATAACAACACCCATTGAATAGGATTTCTGCCCATCGAAAACAGGTTCGAAAGTGGTACCATTGTTGGTGGTTTTCCATACATGACCCGAAGCAACAGCAACAAACCATTCGCTGTGATTATTCGGATTAACCGCAAAATCTGCAATTCGGCCCGATGTAAATGCCGGACCTATGGAACGCCATTTTATTCCCCCGAATGTAGATGATTTCAACGTATCGGATTTGGCTTCCTGTTTTGTGGCTTCCTTTTTAGCCTTTGCTTTCTGAGCCATTGCCAGAGTACCGGTAAGGACCAGTATTACAGCCAATAAATTCATTATCATGCTTTTGATCCAAGAGAGTCTGATTTTTTTCATACCTGATGTGTTAAATAAAAATGGGATTGTTGAATTTATATGCCCGGTGACGGGGAATTTGGAACATTATTCAGTTTAACAAAGATGAAATTTTATTCATTACCAATTTTTAAATCCAGTCCGAAATATGCGAAAATACCTTCCAAATCGGTGAATCTCTGATAAAATCAGTTAAAATGACCTCATTCCGGATACGTTTCTTGTGCTATTAAAAACATTTAACACATACATCTATTCAGCATTCATAATGGTATGATTGTTGGTAGTAATGCTGCTGTATTAACTCCCTTTCTAATAATTAATTCCTTATAGTATGAAAAACAATTGGCTCTTTACATTTCTGTTATCACTTTTTTTGGTTTCATCAAATGAAACCTCAATTGCTCAGAACACCGACTTTAAACTTTCAGACTACAAAAATCCGGATTATGTGTACCAGAAGCTGGATTTGAATTTTGACCTGAATAACAATCTGACTATCAACAAAGCCAGCAGCAATTCCAAAACATGGAATGTATCGTTAAATTCGGGTGCCGGAGCTGCTTATGCCCTATTCAAAAACTCAGAGAAGACCCAGGTTGAATTAAATTCAGTTCTGCAAGCCGGACTGGGATCGGGTTGGCATGGATATTCACAAAATGCCTCACAGAACGACAACAATTCAAAATGGCTCAGTTATATTCAGGACTTCAGTATTTCAGGACTCAAACGGTTTTACAATGTACAACAACAATTTTTTGAAGTAAATGGTTCAATCGGCAGTTTCTACAACGGCAGCTCTAATCAAAACAAATCTATAACTTCGGACGGTCAGATTTTTGAAAATACCAACAGGCAAAAACTTCAGAATTATGAATTAACACTTGGTTTACTGGCAGGCAGCGGCCGGATTGAACAGGTACAGGATGCCCGTATGGCCATGTATCTGCTCGAAGATCTGGAAAAATTAAACCGCATTAGCCGAAAGGCTTCCAATGAAGATATACTTGCGCTGTCGCGGATAATCACACAGCTGAAATACAAACGCTTTTTTGACTACAGGTTGCGTAAAATTGCAGAAATTACTGCCATTGACTCTTTCCTTAAGACGAATGGGATTTCAGGACAGGCTGATGCTACTTATTTTACCTCATTGAACGATAACTGGAACTATGCCAATAACCCGGAAAGGTATAGTGGTCACCGAATTTTTGCCGGGCTTGAAACCTCATATTACTTCGCAAAATATTCGAGAAACTATACTTATACCGACACAATTTTTCCTGATGAAATCAACCGGCAAAAAAATGCAGGTCTGTATCTGATAGCAGGGTACAAGTACGAAAAGCCTGTTAGCCTCCGCTGGCAGAATTCGGCCAGTATAAAAGCCGGTTTAGGGTTACGCCAGGCTATTACTACGAATGATTCAGAAGGTATTGAATTAAGTCCGGATGATTTTACCAGGGGATTTCCCTCGGTTAACCTTTCCGCTGAGTATGGTTTTGGATATTATCCGAATTCCAGAACCTGGCTTACCTTAAACTGGTGGCTGTTATCAGGTTGGGACAAGGAAAAAAGAGGCACATCTAAAGATGACAGTGAAGATTTTCAGAGCAGTTTCTACGTCTTTACCGGTCCACAGTTTCATGCCTATTATTATCTGTCAGAAAAGTTAAGGCTCAGTTTGAACGCCAACGGCGAATTCCGCTTTGACAGGCAGAAATACAACTACCCGGTACTGGAAGGGAATCCTGATAAATCGACCATAAGCTGGTGGAATCACAATATTGATGCTGCACTGACCTATAGTTTGTTCTAAAAAGCTGCTGTATTATTTGCGGCAACAATATTAAAATCAAAGCAATGCAACCATTTTGCTTTGACACTTCCCTTTACTGTTATAAAGCTGAAGAAAGCGAAGCAGTAAAGCAAAAGTGCAATAATGGTTATTTAAGTAGTACTTTTGTGAAAGGCTAAACCAATACTGTTTTGAGGAACGTTGTAAGATTGATCACCGGCAAAAGCGATGTTGAGCGGGAACTAGTGCATGGTTGCACCCGCAACGACCGTGTTGCTCAACGCGACCTCTATCACAAGTACTGCGATGCCATGTTCACTATTGCTTACCGCATTGTCAACAACCGCGACGACGCCCATGATGTACTGCAGGATGCCTTTATACAGGTATTCCGCGATATCGGACAATACCGGTTCGATTCTACATTGGGTGCCTGGATCAAAACAATTGTTGTACGTACTTCGCTCCGGCAGCTTTCGAAAAACCGTAATCTGGCATTTGCCGATATGGATGAAGCAAAAAGCGATGAAATGATTCTTATCCCCGACACATTGAACAGCGAATACCTCGAAAAGGTAATCCTTTCGTTACCCGATGGATACAGAACTGTTTTCCTGCTGACCGAAGTGGAGGGATATACCCATGATGAAACAGCCAAAATGCTTGGCATTTCGACCGGGACCTCTAAGTCGCAGTTGCATCATGCCAAAAAAATGCTAAAAACAAGGCTTTCAGCATTGATGGATTGAACATGGACGAGAACAAGAAACCTCTGAAAAAAAGGCTGGGCGAGCAGCTGCCATCACATTCCCCCGATGCGGGGACATGGCAGAACCTGTCAGCAAAATTAGATGCAGTTGCAGCTGAAGCAGCCTACCAGGCTAAGTTGCAGCAACTTCCTCTACATTCGCCCGATGCAGGAACCTGGAATTCCATTTACAGCAGACTCAACCGCATAGGATATTATAAAATTGCTGCCCGTATTGCTGTGTCAGTAGCAGCAGGGTTATTACTGTTTTTTGCAGTTTCCAATATCTTTGATTCGAATCCCGACAAATTTACACCTCCTTTAACAGCCCAGAAGCAGCAACTGCAGAACCAGCCTGCCGCTACCGGTATTATAACCAAAGCTTCAGAACCATTGAATTCTATCAGCAATTCCGTGAAATCTGATGCTGTTGCTGTTGTCGCCAACCAAAATGGGACAAATACTCCACCGGAAAATCTGTTGCCAGGCATCTCAGTTCCGGAACCCATCATTGCTGAGCCTGCTACAGAAATTGCTGCATCTACTCTATTAACACCATCGGTTGAAATCACGCAGGGTGATTTTTCAGGAAAAGACCTGGTTCTGCCATCAGAAATAACAGTTACCGATGAAGGCGCAGTAGCCGAACAGGTAAACCCGGTTATGCTGGCTGAACAGCCGGAACCTACAGCTAAGCCCGTATTGAAATACTATACTCCTGAAAAACCCGTGATTGGCAAAAAAAACAATTATTTTGCACTCGCAATGAATTATCTTCCCGAAAATATCGATAACGGCACTGACAACTCGCTTTTTCATAATGTTGACCTTACTGCCAGCTATAACAAGGAAAAAGTCAGGTTCAACTCCAGCCTGGGTATGGCATATAATACCCAGCAATTGGAATTCGATATGAATTACGACATCAAAACACCTGTTACCGCCACTGATCCGCAAGGCCAGGTTGATACCATAGGGTACAATGTTTCAAAAATGGAATCGCAGTACCAGGGCACTGAAAAACATCAGTATCTCACCTATAACCTGGGTATAGGAAGGCATATTTTCAGCATCGGCAAGTTTTCGAGCTGGATTAGTGCCGGAGCCGGTTTTGGAATCAGACTCAACAATCCTGATCTGATTGCGTCCACAGAAAAATCAATTAAAGTTCGGTATAATGCTGATGTAAATAGCGTGAACACCAGCAAACCGGAGTACAATGATATAAATGTGAATTTCGTTACCGGAATTGATTTTAATTATAAAATTCTCGACAGGTTAAGCATCACCTTTACACCTACCAGCAGGTGGTATTTCAAGCCGGTATTAATGAAGAATAATCAGCCAACTGATGAGCTGACACTGGGTTTCAGAACAGGAATGAAATTCGAATTCTGATATCCTCCTGAGGAAATTCAGTACTAATTCTGCAAATGGCTTTTAAATTGAATTGCAGGAATTTACCGCAACCTTTTTTCTTTCTGGCTCAAAGTCGGGTAACAGCTATTCAGACTTCGGTATTTCTGCTTTTTCGGATGTAGTTATCTTCCCGTACTTTCTGTACTTACACTTTCATATCAATTCCAATTGCTTCTACTCTGTCAATTCAGTATATTTGTACAGTAAAATTTGCAGATACCAAAACACAGATAAAAATGAAAAAAATTCTTGTTGCTGTTGATCTTTCTGATCTAGCGACTGTAGCTATTGACTATGCGGCTACATTTGCCCTGGCATTTAAAAGTCATATTCATATTTTACATGTTGAGGCTCCGGCAACGGCCTACATCGGAAACGAAATTGTCCCCCCTGCTATTCCGGTCGAAAACGAGGAAGAATTTGAACGTATCAGGCAGGAGCTGGCCGCTATGTCCGAATACCTTCATAACCGCGGTCTGCAGGCTGACTATGAACTTATAAAAGGTCCGGTAATTGAAACAATTATTGAAAAATCCACCCTATACAATGCAGAACTTATCATTATGGGAGCTCATAACCATGGTTTTCTTTACAGGGCTCTGATCGGCAGTGTAAGTACCGGTGTGCTGAAACACAGCCCGTGTCCGGTAATGATCATCCCCGAAAAATAGCAGATCTGAAATATACCTCATTAAAATGGAAGTTTCGATGATAGCCCCCTGCGGCATGAATTGTGCTATCTGTTCAGGTCATCAGCGCGATAAAAATAAATGCCATGGCTGTTTGATCAAAACCGGATACAAGTCGAAATCATGTGCGAATTGCATAATCAGGAATTGTGAATTTTTAAAAACAACAGAATCAAAGTTCTGCTATGAGTGTATAAAATTTCCTTGTCCCAGGTTAAAACAGCTCGATAAACGGTACCGGACAAGATATAAGATGAGCATGATCGAAAACCTTCATAACATTGAAAAATCCGGACTGGAAACTTTTGTACAAACTGAAACCGAAAGGTGGAAATGTCCCGCTTGCGGACAATCCATTTGTGTGCATACCGGATATTGTTTGCGATGCAAGGATTCAGATAATTGAGGAAAAATTCGGTGGAACAGTTACAAATCCGTTTGCGCGCGTCTTATTTTTTAAGGCGTTCGGTAGATTTCAAATCAATTGCTGATTAATTGCTGGATTTCAAAAATAATTTCAAACTGCCTTATTCGATCTGGAATCAAGGGTCCAGAAAACGATTGACTGTAAAACCATTTATTCCTGTATCAATGATTATTTTCTGTAAAGTCGTATCCTCACTTTCTGATTTTTCTTTAATGGAGCAACCAGCAGTGTTTTCTGTCTGCCGTTAATCAAATAAACCTTTACCGTATTCGGAGGTGAAGTTCCCTCGTCAATCGAAATAACAGTAAACAGAACTTCCTGCTCATTTTTATCAACCACATACTTCACTGTCTGAACTTCATGAGTTGTAGCAAAATTGGTTAATACAGCCACGTTATTCCTGAGAACAGTTATTTTATCCCCATCTTCCTTCTGATCATCAAAAATATCGAGCTGTACAGTATCCGATAGCAATTTGTATTGTGTGATGCTGCCGGCAGATATTGTTTTGGGCGCAATTACAGGCTGTTTTGATTTTTTTTCAACAGGAGCTGGTATCACCGCCGGAATTACAACATTCTGTTTTTCTGGGTTTTTACGTACCAACGAGTCAGATTTTGGTTTAGACAAAGGCATTTTCTTTACCTTTTCCTGATATTCAATCATATCCTGTGCGGATATAAGAACCAAGGTTCCTGCATCGCATACAATTTGCCGGTTTGATGATTTTGATGTGAAATTGCCTTTAAAAATATATTTTTTGTTCGTTTTCTCGAAAGTACCGGTTACGGTTAAAAGACAAAACTGATCATCACTTACTTTGGCTTTTGTACTTATGATGTTCTTTTCTTCAAAACGAAGTGTCTTCTTACGGGGATTGTATATTCCGGTGATCCGGGCTTTAGTTTCGAGCGAGCCGTCAAAATCAGAAATGGAATATCCGGAAATTGTGTTATCACTTTTAATTTCATAAAAAATCCGGTATTTTGTCATATCCGAACTGCCAACAAACAGAGTACCTGTGAGTTCCACAGCCTGAGAATGTGCGGCAATTATATTTATAAGCAAAAAAACTGTTAACAGATATTTCATGAAGTATAATTTCTTATTTTCGCCAAAGTTATAAATTGTTAAACGAAAATTCAGGCACTATGAAATCAATCACTACTCAATTCTCACGCTTGCTGATTATTCTCTTTTTCGTTTTTGGAATATCGCACTATGCCGATGCTGCTTTCCCGGGCAAACAAAAAGACGGCAAAGAAACAGCAACCCTAAAAAGCCAGACCGAAAACATGCAATCCATTCAGTTGGACAAAGCTAAAACTACAACTGATGACGACACCATTTTACTTGTAATTTTAGCTATACTGCTTCCACCGTTAGCAGTTTATCTTAAATACAATGAAGTAGGCACACCATTTATTGTTAACGTCATACTTACTTGTCTGTTCTGGTTTCCTGGTATAATACATGCCTTGTACCATGTACTTAAATAATTGATTCAAAACAATTTAAAGGGCTCACTTTGGTGGGCCTTTTTTTTGCCCCCTTATATTCTATTTAGATTTCTGACTATTTTTAGTTTCCAATAATTTAAATGAATCTAACAGCTAATTCACCCTGACTGTAAAGCCGTGCTGTGAGTGGCAGCAATAGGATAAAATCCGGTAAAGAAATATGTAAAATAAGGGTTTCCCTATCATACAAACTTATTTAAAATTGCCCCTTTGTTATTCTACTCTTATATAATAAATGCTTTTAAAATCTGATTCTTTTAAATTAGCATTAAAATGCATAAAATATTTTTCCGGTGAACCCTTAGGATCCGGGTAAGAACCCTGAACTTCTATGGAAAAGAATATATGATCATATCTCTGAAATCGCACCTTTAGTAAGCAATCTCCTGTTGAGTCGGTAACACCAACATACTCGTTTAACACCTCGCCCGGACTGAGGAAACCACTCTCAACCTCATGAACCACTACTTTAAGATTGCTCAGAGGAAGACTGGTTTGTTTATCGATTACCCTCACATGAAAATTATAATCTTCATCTTTATCACAGCCTGACACCATAGGCAACAGCATAATGCATGTTGAGATCAGGCAAATAAGCGGAATACTATCTTTTCGACTCATTTTATTACTATTTAAGTGTATGAAGAACCGGAACTTTTAAAAACAATATCCTACCGTAAAACCAGGCATCAATACTTGTACAACCTTCGGCAGGTCATCTTCAAAATAATCATTACGGAGGGTAGGATTCACAGTAAATTTGAATATTAATCCCAAATCCTGAGGCTGAAAACAATAACCCATATGAAAAATAATTGCACGCATGGGGTCTCTGAAATCAGAATGAAATATCATTTTTGAACAATCAAACGGAAATGCCATTCCAAACTCATAGTTGCCTGCCTTCCCATATTTAAAATTTATTTGGGGAGTCACACTATATACATCGTAGGTGGGACCGATAAAATTGTCGCCAGGCAAATATTGAAATCCAAGAGCAACTGAAAATTTTGTTTTTTGAGTAATTGGAATAAAACGCTCATACGCAAGGTTGTAATATCCTCCCGAACTGCCTAAGATCTCAAGAGTAATTGCATTGTTTTGAGTTGCTTTGATGTTCCCTTCATTTTTACTCTGAGCATTGGCACAAAGCACAGACAAACAAAATAATGTTGCTAAAACTAACTTTGCTGCACCGGGTCTTTCCTGCTTAAGTAAGTTGTTTGCCATATTCGAAATATATATTCTGGTTAGTAAATAATTGTTGAGAACTGAAAATCCGTTAATCTCCTTGCTGGATCAACGGAAGCTGGCTCTGTTTATTCTTTAATATTGACATAGAAACAAGGTAGTTACACACAAATGAACTTAATAAAAGCCTGTTAAATGCGAAGATGCCGAGATCTGTTTCCTGGGAATATGAATATATAAGGTTAGACGGACTATAGAGTGAATTCTCGTTCTATTGAAATGAGTACTGTAAAAGACGGTTCCTGATTGAATCAATAAGCTAATAACAAATATACTATCTTTTCCCCAAAAAAGTGCATATGTACCCCAAAACCATCCGTTTTATGCGGAAAGAGCACTCCTATATTTCTGACATTCAAGCGCTTTAACCATTGCTTGCGCGTGTTTTATTTTCTTAATCACCCTTGCCAACTATCCTATAAGTATACCTTTATCAGAGGAAAAGGCAGCTTAGGACTAACTGAGGAAGTATTGGAAAGATAGTGAAGTAACACTGAATAAACAGTAACAATCTTTAATTTTAGTTGAGTCAAATCCTTTGCTTAGCCTTTGCTTTTTGCTATAAAGGCATCTGCATATTTTTCAAGTGCTTTTTTAGCGGCAGCTTTGTATTTAGCCCTTGTAGTTTCAATAACAATTGGATTTAATTCTTTATTAAAAGCCCAGAGTTTCGAAAAACTGTACCAATTCTTTAATCGTGAAGCATCTTCATTAATGGCATCATGATAATTGCTAATAGCCTCAAGGTCACCTCGTTGAATTAAACTTTCGGCCTGGCTTTTTTTGTTCCAAAATAGCGAATTACCATGTGTTGAAGCAGCAACCTTCATTTCTGACTTCACAGCCCATTCAGTTTTGGTTGTTCTTGTCTGATAGTAATAGAGTCCTGAACCCTCGGTTTTGATACCGACATGTACCATTATGTCAGCAAAATCGACAGTGATATGAAAAAAACCTGCAGGGGCTCCAATTTCTTCACAAAACTTTGAAGCTTTCTTTATTTTGCCAAAGGCAAAAGGAGTGGCTCCTCCATATAAGGTATTTCCTTTATGGGCGTTGTTAGTAACCCAAACGTTTCCATTCTTTCCTTGTCTGTCTTCTTCCCCTTCACTAACCTTCTCTACAGCATTTTTATAAAAATCCGTTTCAACAATTGAGTTCCAGGCAACCGTATCTATGCCGTTTTCCTTTAATTTTTTTTGAAAATATGAATAGAAATAGTCTGTGATTTCCTGAAAATCAGCAGTTGTAAGTTCTCCGTCGGTTGTTTCCAGATAAGCGGTAATTTTTGCGCCTGAAGTAGCACCAGTGCTTTTCTCGTGACCCGCACTTCTTTCGGTAGAGGTCAGATTGTAATTCACGGTGATTTGTGCCAACGCAAGATTGCTAAGGGCGGGAATAATTTTAGGTTTTGCAAAAGAGCCTCCTACAACAATTTCAAGTTTATTGGCATCATTCGATTGTGCAATGATCAGATTACTGAACATGGCAATAAAAGACATAAGAATAAATCGCTTTTCAAACATAATCAGGGGTTGTATTAAATTGTTATTCTGTTCATTTTGTTTCGGTTACGACAATATTTCAATTAATCCGGTTTAGCTATTTATTTGTATGTGCTGATTTCATTTTAACCGATAGATTCTTTTCAATTAAGAATTATTTTTTTTAAATATTTATTCGTACCGGAAGTGATTTTAATTATATATATACCTTTTGCGGCACAGGAAAGGTCAATTTCTGATGCTGTCCTGCTTTGAAGTACTTTCTCTCCTTGTAAATTGTATATCTCAATCAGTTCAGGTAAAAATCCCTCAACTGAAATTTCAAATTTTCCATTGGAAGGATTTGGCGAAATAGTGAAATCCGATCGGAAGTTAACATCATCAATTCCACTCGAAGTACCATTGGCCTTGCTTCCAAATACAAAGTAAAGGTTTGCTGCCCCGGTATAGACTAATTGCAACAGCGGAATTTGACCGCCTTGCCTATACCAGATATAGCTTGTGTAAGTGATGGAAGTGTTTGTAACATAGGATGAGTCCCTCTCCGTTCTCCTGACCCTGAAAACATTGGAATAGGATTTGTTATCCGGCATGAGTAAGGTGCCAAAGCCATCATATAAAGTGGTGGTTCTCCTTTCACCTACAAGGATCGAAGCAGTATAGATGTCAGCATTTATAATTGAGCTGTTGTTGAAAGTTATGGGGAATGCTATGCTCGCTATAGGAGCCAAAGCCCAGTTATTCGATATATCCCCTAATCTATGAATATACAAGGTGTCATTACTATAACTAAAAAGATTTACTGTTTGTGCGGTTACGCCTGTCTTGTATTCTTCAATGGTTGCATTGACAAATGGTTCGCTTACATGGTGAGTCTTCACCCTGAATGAATCGATATCAATAAAGTTTTGAACATGAAACGGCAACGAAGAAAAATCCCAGTTGTAATCGGTATCAGTTTCAGTATCAAGATTATTCGTGATTGGGTGGTATTGAAGGATCATTATTGAATCATGATCGCCAATATCCGGCATATCAGCTCTGGTGAAATTTGGTTGCGCATGGCTCAGCAACATGGTAAATACACACAAAAAGGATAGGGTAAATTTTTTCATAGGATTTTTATTTTTTCGTTCCGCATCAATTTCTGAAAGTGACTGGCAAATGTATATGGTATTTACGTATCGAATTACGGAAATAGGTTTGAATGAGTACCAATTTACCAATAAACAGTGCCAACTTAGAAAAGAGGGGGGTCGATTATAAGGCTTTTAAATAGTCTTTCGGGGTTTTTCCGGTATGTTTTTTAAATACGCGAAAAAATGAAGTTCTGGAATTAAACCCGCAATTGTTTCCGATTGCTTCCAGTGAGAATTTTTCGTATTCCTTATTTTGCAGGTGAAGTTTTACTTCTTCAATCCGGTAGTAGTTGACAAAATCGAAAAACGATTTATTCATCTTTTCATTGATCACAGCCGAAATATAATGCACAGGAATGGCTAATTGCTCCGAAAGTTTGGCAATGTTTAATTCGGGATCGAGGTAGGGTTTGTTGGTTTCGAAATGCGATAAAGTTCTTTCGGCATACGCATCAAACTTTTGTTTATCAAGTAAACTATATTTATTAGTTATAATTGATTTTGAGTCACTTCCCGAAGAAATTAAAAATGGTTCTACTTGCTTTCGGTATTCTATAAAACCGACCTGATTAAAAATGGAAGCATATCTAAAGCTTTGGTAAACAATGTATCCATAAAACAGGTTATACATCAAAGGGATATAGAACACTTCTACATGTTTATCAATTACCAAATACATAAACATGCAAACAACATCAAGCAAGAATAGTAAAATCAGGAGTTCGAGCAACCACCGTGCTTTTGTTCTTCCTTCGTCGGAAAAATAATTTTTCTCGTTGATGATTGATTTTCTGACAAGGCGGATGGATACGAAGAGATAGACAAAAAACTGAACTAGCTGGGCATAACCAAATACGATATTTAAAACCAGAACGTTGCCGTTTCCGGCATAGAGTTCACTGAAAAAATTAGTGCGGTCAACCGGGTGAAGTCCTAAATAGACATAGTATGAAAGAACCAGAAAAAACAGGATAAAATGGACGAAATCAATTTTCCTGAATCTTACCTTCATTCCTAACATCAACTTTACATACCAATACAATATTGGTGCCCACAAACAACTTAAAGATGCGAGTATAAGTACAAAGAAATATCTATCAAGTATATGACTGAAAAAGAATGTATTTCGGAGAAATGTAAGGGCTGGAATGAATACAACGAGTGCAAACAGGCGATTTGAGAGTACGTTATTTTTCCTGAACCACAGGATGACAAAAATAATGGTGAGGTTTATAATGACAAACAGATTTACAAACCATACCGATGTATCATTTATCATTGGTATCTTTTTGATTTGGTTGCAAGTTTAGTGATTTCGCGCGAAACAGGCGTTGCTTCAATTGCCTCAAGGATGAAAATAATTTCATTGTTGGTAACGAATCATTCCCAAAAATTATAAGTTCCCGAAATCATAAGTATCAAAAATGCATCGTGTTATAGTGCCCTTTGCTCGCACGCATCGCATTTTCTGACGTGTGCGGGCAGATTTCAAACCAAAAGTGGATTATATCAATTCTGTTTATAATGTAGTCCAAATATATTTTTTAGATTAATTGGATTATATTTGCACATGTCAAAACCAATAATCTTTACGATACAGGAAAGCCAAACGGAGATAAAGAAGCTCATCAAAAGTCATGAGCCTTTTTTAGCGCAGCGGCTAAGAGTGCTTCTTGAATGCAAG
>Ga0208789_1000342_pt1 | contig 49827 bp, 34 predicted proteins | sample Methanotroph_Enr_FD_187368 | JGI IMG/M metagenome (GOLD analysis project Ga0208789, IMG submission 187368) | Enriched soil microbial communities from Old Woman Creek wetland in Ohio, USA - Methanotroph_Enrichment_5 (SPAdes) (version 2) | ecosystem: Environmental > Terrestrial > Soil > Wetlands...
AGGGCTTATCGCTTCCGCATAATAGGTGGTAGTCGAACTAATTGTTGGATTAAGGACAGAAATCTCATTTCCACCGGTTAATGCATCGTACCATTTTATCGATCCGGAGCTTGCTGTTGCTGAAAAAGTTACCTGGCCTGATCCACAAACCGATGTTGGAGATACAGTTGCTGAACTTACCTCCGGTAAAGTCTTGACTAATGCTGTTACCCCGGCGCGGGCTGCGGATATACATCCCTGAGGGCTTATCGCTTCCGCATAATAGGTGGTAGTCGAACTAATTGTTGGATTAAGGACAGAAATCTCATTTCCACCGGTTAATGCATCGTACCATTTTATCGATCCGGAGCTTGCTGTTGCTGAAAAAATTACCCGACCTGATCCACAAACCGATGTTGGAGATACAGTTGCTGAACTTACCGCCGGTAAATCTAAAACAATATTGGTTTCACCGATGCTAGTGGCAGAACATCCACTGGCGTTGGTTACAATCACATCCACCACCTGTCCGTTGGTCAAGGTTGAAGTAGTATAAGTAGACGATGTACTGTTCTGTACGCTCAATTCATCAACCCTGAATTTGTAATTGGTTCCCCCGCTCGCGGTAAAAGTTACCGATGTACCGGCACAAAATGTATTGTCCGAATCATTACTAGTTAATGTGGCAGTTGGTGGCCTACATTTCCCAATGGTAAAATAAGAAGTTCCGGTTTGAAACCTTGTGCTTGCAGCATATAGATTTCCTGAAGTATTTGAAAGTGAAACAACAGTTGATACACCATTGCTTAAATTGGCATCGTCATCCAAAATCAGGCTTAATTCTGAGGGGTTAGGAAATCCGGTTAAATCAATCTGTAAATTAATTGCAGAGGAAACTCCTGTATTCTGAACTTTCCAAATTCGGGCAACGCGATCAAAGTCACCGTCAGTTATCAAACTATTAACGCCCAAATTATTATGTCCCCAAATCAGATATTGACCATTCGGCACTGCCGTTCGTGATACGGAAAGATTTGATGCCGTAAAATCGTTCGTGGTTGCCATTACCACCCTTGCCGAACCGGAGGCTACATTGATGCTTGACGACACTTTTTGATTTAAACCATATGCTCCATCGGATCCTAATCCAGCAACATCGTTTTGGTAGGTATTGCTGCCTTCCCAGACTACTGATCCTGAAGGATTGATATAATTAATTGCATTGCCTGTGCTACCCAATGTAATCCCATATTTTAATGCCAGGTAGGTTTCAACCCTATCCGGTCCTGGTACAGCTCCAGTAAACGCCATTATTTCGGCGATGCTTCCAGTGTATGATCTGCCGGTATAATATCCACCAATATAATATCTTGAATCATTGGCAGAGCCGTGGTTCTGATTGACAATATTCCAACCTGAAAATCCAAATCCGGAAACCCCATCTATACGGCCGCCTGCCCCGCTTAAATTTGAATAAGCCCAATCATTAACGTTATTATTTTCCCTCCATTCATTTTTAGCAGAATTTAACCTTATTCCTAAATCAGGTGTAGTGCCAATCAGTCCGCCTGCTTGAACCATACTGCCAGTAGTAGGGTTGTTCACAATAATAAAGGACTGCACAGACGCAGAACTTGCAATTTGCATACCCTGAAAAACATTTGAAAAGCTAAGGGAAGGATTGAAGTTTACCGTATTATCATTCAGTGTTATTGTCCCTCCTGTATGGGTTGCGTCGTTATTGTTATTGGTTTCGTCATTCCAGTTATTACTGCCATAAGGTGTTGCCCCGTCGGCTTTATACCAGAAGGAGGTTTCCGTGCTTAAGCTTGTTACAGAGCCGGACAAAGTCACATTTTGTGAAGTTTTACCCGTTGAGGAAACTATTACATTTTCTGAACTATAGTTTCCAACTGGCAACCCTGCTTTTAAGCGAGCATAAATAGCTGTATTGTTTACCACCCCACCACTCTGAGTCAGCGTTATTGGGGTTGATTGAAATCCACTCCCCGTAGAAATCTCAAAATCAGCAGGAGGGGTAATTACCAGGTTGGCAGAAAGAGTTACTCCACTTACACTGAATTGTTGCTGAGCCGAAGGGCCTGAACCTGAATTGTAGTTAAAGCCAGCAAGTGAACCCGGAGAAACGGAAATAGGAGGAACCTCCATACCCGTAAAATCACCAAAGGCAGTAACACCGCTTGCAGTCATAGTGTTAGATGCAAGTGAAGAATATGTAATCCAAGGCAATGAGCCTGTATATTCGGTAGCATTCTGTAGATACTCTTGACCCGTGATGTCGGTGCCGTATTCATAGTTTCCAGTAATATTACTCGAAAAAGATGTTATACCCGATTGACTTATAGTCCAATATCTAGTCAAATAATTTGTAGCGCTGGTATTACTCGGATGTTTTGAATCAGTCACTCTTACTCCGGCATATGCTCCTCCGGCAAAAGTCCCCGAAGCAAAATCAATGGTCATGGGCGAATAATTTGCGGTTCCATCACTATTATCTCCAATTGGAAACATAAATGAGCCGGTACCGGTGAATATTTTCCTTAATTCGCCGGTGCCATCGGCAACAATCATATTGGTAGTGTAAAAAGAAGAAGCCGAAATTGAGGATGATGCCCCTAAGGTTAAATTGTATGCACCAAGATTTAACATCCCATTTTCCAATGTCAATATGCCATTTACAGTCTGATTGTTAGCGAGTGAGATTCTGGCATTATTGCCTATGGTCAGATTGCCAAATATTGTTGACGCAGTTCCGCCAATGGTCTTGGTTACGCCACTCACCGTTACTATTCCTGAACCTGGATTGAATGCTCCTCCATTATTCACCCAATTCCCCGATACAGACAGATTTGATCCAGCATTATAAGTTCCGGAAGTTAAAGTCAGATCACCACCAACTGAAATGGTCGCTGGGGCAGCAAAATTTCCGGAAGTTTCGGTAAAAGATCCTCCGATTGTCAGCGTTGTAGAACTTCCCCCTACACTTAAGGTTTGACCTGCAGTTTTGGAAACAATAATATTATTAAAATTCTGTGTCGCGTTCGTTCCATTTATTATTGCATCATACCCGGTAAAATTTATTGTTCCAGTTCCTGGAGCAAATGTTGCCCCCCATCCATTGTTTGTCCAATTGCCACCAACGTTGTGGGTGAAATCTCCACTGTTAAAAAAAGTATTGGATTCTAAGTAAACACTGCCACCAATAGTTAACCCAACTACTGCAGAGGTAGTTGTAGCGTTCCCGGTCATAGTAAAATTTCCACCAATATTTTTGGTCCCTGTTTGCAAAGTTTTAGTTCCACTGCCTGATAGCTTAAGATTAAAATAATTGACCGATCCAATTGTTTGTGACGATCCATTATACTCTACAGTGCTTGTATTGGGTATGAACGTACCATTGTTGGTCCAGTTACCAGAAACGGTAAGTGTATTTGACCCACTAATAGTCAAAGAAGCGCCATTGCTGATATTTATGTCGTGACAAAGCCCTCCATCCGCACCAATTATGGGCTGATTTATAGCTGCCGAAGGAATCGTTACATCAGTTGTTGCAGTGGGTATTCCTCCGCACCAGTTCGATGCAGTATTCCAGTCGGAATTGGTGGTGCCCCGCCATACTCCACCTCCAGAAATAACGGTAATTGTACCAGTTGCATTTGCACTACCGCAACCACCTGTCAACGGAATGCTATAGTTAAAAGTACCCGATACGGTTGGTGTACCAATAATTGTAATCTTATTCGCCGCCCAAGTTGCAGAAACTCCTTTTGGTAATCCGTTTGCTCCAGACACACCACTATTTGATATACCTGTTGCTCCTGTGGTTGTGTGAGTTATATTGGTCAACGTAGAATTAACACATAATGATTCTGTTGATGACGCTGCACCTGCAATCATATCAGGGGTCACAGTAAAAGTTAAACCGCTAGTGGCAGTAGAACAAGTAGTTACCTTAATATTCCCAGTGCCACTTGCCCCTGCTGGCAGTGGAACAGTTATTTGGCTACTACTTACAAAAGTAACTTGCGTTGCAGCTATTCCATTTATTGTAACTGTAGTACCTCCGCTTACATAATTCTTTCCATTTATAGTTATAATATTTCCACTACCTGAACAAGCGCTTGTTGGAGAAAAGCTTGTGATTGTAGGAGCGGTACAAGCACTCCAGGTAATAATTACCAACCCTTGCGTACCATCTGCACCACTATAATCATTGGTTCTGCTAGATCTTCCCATGGCGCCACCTCCACCACCTCCATAATTTGATGAGGCATAACCATTTCCATATAATGTACGTCCCGCACCACCATCACCACCATTTAAAGAAGTACCCGCACCAGCAGTTACCCCACTTGCATCACCGCCATTTCCTGTAGTACCGGCTCCTCCTCCTCCTGCTCCTCCCGAACTACCTGACGAACCAGAACCTCCACGTGAAACAACATCGCCAACTCCTCCATTGGTTGAACCTGTTCCTCCCGAACCATTGTTTGCAGTTCCACCAGCACCGCCTACAGCAACCACTGTTGTACCATTAAAAGTTGAATTACCTCCGGCTGTTCCATCGCCTGTACTTCCAATACCCCCTACGCCAACAACAACAGGATAATCTTGGAGAGGTGTTACTGTAACTAATTTCTTTGAATATTGTCCACCACTTCCACCACCTCCATGATAAGAAGTATAATCAGTAGTAATACCACCTCCTGCACCACCACCACCCCATAATTCAACTGTAAGTTGAGTAACACCTGCTGGAACGGTAAAAGTATTGGAGGATGTGAAGGTGAATGGGGATGTAGGATTAAAAGTTCCGGTTATTGTAATATCATCAATGTAAAAATTTGTTCCTGAAGACACATTTGATGTAAACCGTAATCTCACATTAGGTTGGTTATCAAATGAAGCAGGTAATGACAGCGAAACAGTACTACAAGAACTTACTACACTAGCATGACCTGTGGAAGAAAAATCTGTTGTGCCATCATTGTTAAAATCACCGATAAAATCCCATTTACCAGTACTACTAATAAAATTTTTTTGTTGCCAGGTTAATGATACTGAACTAAATCCTGTCGTATTAATAAAAATATCAATATAATCAGCTGATCCAGTACAATAAAGACAAGTAGTCCCTTCGCAACTAGTAGAACCACTATAACTTAGCCCTGCTTGAATTGCTGTCGGCGTACCTACAACATTATCAATGTCAACATTCAAATTTCCATTTAATCCAAAATGAGCCATTGTAGTTTGTCCCCATGCCTGACTCTGCAGTACTACAATCAAAATGAGGCTAGAAAATAGTTTTGCCATACCAAAGTATATATAACTATTTTTTTGTTTTGAAGTGTCTGCTTTTTCGTTTAAGTCAAAGCGATCAATTATCGCTTTATTATTCAAAGGAAAATGAATAACCTGATGTAATTTTCTCATCATACGCTTTGGGGTTCTAATTGGATACCCAAAGCCAGAAATGGCGTAAAGAAGTTGGCCAAATTTTTTAAAAAGGATGGTGGAATGTTTCTTAAAGAAGAAAGAAGCAGAGTGATTTGTTCGATTGCCCGGCTCTCTTGCCGATCATCAAAAACAATTAAACGTGTAATAAAGTAAAATCCCCCCATGCGCACAAAGTAAATATTCCCACCGTAAAAATAGTTTTCTAAATGGAATTAGAAGGGATCAACTAGCAAAACAGCAAGTAAAGGTATCAAACAAGTGCGTTCATTTACCAATTTATACCGTTCGACAATCAAACTAGCTAATTTGGGAGGAAAATTGAATCTCTCAGGGGTTTCTGTTTTAAAAGGTTTTTCCAGAATATTTAATCAATTTCAGAATTCATAATTGGTATTACTTAAGCATGATTTTAAACTCAAACACCTCAATCACATCGCCTGCCCTCAATTTGGCACGTTTGCGTAATTCCGGTTCGCCATTTCGGAGAACAATCCCGTCTTCAACCATTAGCTTGGCTTGTCCGCCCGACTCGCTGACACGCATAATTTTCAACAACTTGATCAGTTCGATGTATTCTTCACCTTTTAATTCGTATGTTTCCATCGTGCAATATTTTAGCTTTTTAGAATCTCGTTATTCGCTTTTCAGAAAATCCAACTCCTGCCTTACTTTCAACGGTAGTTTGCTAACCACCAACTGATACGAGTGGTCAATCAGTTCCAGAATCAGTTTTGAGCTTAGCGAACCGTCCATCATCATGGTATTCCAATGTATTTTGCTCATGTGGTAACCGGGTTGAATGGCCGGATACCGCTCCCGAAGTTCGATTGCCCGATCGGGATCGCACTTTAATGCCAGGCTCCAATCGCCTTCCAGATTGGTTAACGCGAACATCTTACTCCTTACTTTAAAAACTAACGTCACCTCATCGAACGGAAATTCTTCGGTAACCCCGGGTTTCGAAACACAATATTCCCTCAGTTCTTCAATGTTCATCTATTTGCAATTTACACGTCTCAAATATACACATTGAAACAATGCAACCTAAACCTGCGATGAATTGGCAATAGCCAATAGCCGAATTAAATTTCTTATGGCGTTGATCAGGTGGTCATGCTTAAATTCAATAATACGAAAAAAAGCAACCACGCTCAATCATTACATACTATCCGTTAGGAATAGACACTGAATGCGGGTTAATGACCATCCGTAAATGGGGGTCAATCTCTGTTTTTAATATTTTTTCTTAATTATTCGGACTTCAAACCCCCTCCAATATTGAATTTTTGGATTTTCATTCTTAATAAATTATAAATTTCGATGTTGAATTAACACCAAAGAGAATAATCAATAAAGTCTTTGTATAACTTTGATCCTGCTTTTTTAAAATTTAACAACAAGTTGACATGTCGGGATCGAATCATCCATCGTTAAACAAAGTTACTTTCGCAGGATTATTAATAACTATCGGAATCGTTTTTGGAGATATCGGCACAAGTCCTCTTTATGTGGTTAAAGCAATTATCTCGGGAGCCGATAGTATTAATAAATTGCTGATATACGGTGCATTATCCTGTGTTTTTTGGACACTGACTTTACAAACAACTTTCAAATATGTTTTTATTACCCTGAGGGCCGACAACCACGGCGAGGGTGGAATTTTCGCCCTGTTTGCGCTAATGAAAAGGAAATCATCGTGGGCAGCTGTTCTGACCATGGTTGGAGGGGGGGCGTTGCTTGCCGACGGTGTGATTACACCATCGATTACTGTAACCTCGTCTATTGAAGGATTACGACTGATGAACCCAACAATACCTGTGCTTCCGGTAGTATTGGTGATTATTACAGCGCTGTTCTTTGTCCAGCAATTCGGCACCAACTTCATTGGTAAATCATTTGGCCCGATCATGGTTATCTGGTTTGGGATGCTTGCGACCCTAGGGTTTGTACAGATGACTACATTCCCTGAAATCATTAATTCCCTGAATCCAATATATGCCTATAATTTCCTGGCACAATACCCCAAAGGATTCATCCTGTTAGGGGCGGTTTTCCTTTGTACCACCGGAGCCGAAGCATTATACTCCGATTTGGGGCATTGTGGCATTAAGAATATCCGGATTTCGTGGATCTTTGTAAAAATAAGCCTGGTGCTAAATTACTTAGGTCAGGGAGCCTGGTTAATGAATCACCCACAACCAGTTGAAGATTTGAACCCATTTTATGCAATAATGCCGAGCTGGTTCCTTTTCCCGGGAGTTTTAATCTCAACAGCAGCTGCAGTAATTGCCAGCCAGGCATTGATAACCGGGTCGTATACACTGGTCAGCGAAGCTGTTTCGTTAAATTTCTGGCCAAAAATTAAGGTTTTGCACCCCACTACCATCAAAGGACAAGTATATATCCCATTTGTTAACTGGCTTTTATGGGTTTCGGTTTGTTTTGTGGTACTCTTTTTCCAGGAATCATCTAATATGGAAGCAGCATACGGCTTATCGATAACGATAACCATGATTATGACCTCAATGCTTCTAATCCATTACCTCCGCCAGAAGAATGTCAATCTCATGATTTTAATCTTTTTGGGTCTCCTGTTTGGTACCATTGAGGGTTCATTCCTGATTGCCAACCTGCACAAATTTGCCAATGGCGGATGGTTTTCAATAGCTCTGGCTTTTATTTTCCTGATGATTATGCTGGGTTGGTTCTTTGGCCGTCGCATCAAAAACAGGTACATCAGCTTCTCCAATATCAATAAATACCTGCATTTATTTGACGATCTGAGCAAGGATAAAACAATCCCTCAAATAGCTACCAACTTGGTTTACATCATCAAGGCCAACGAGCTTCACCAGATCGAGTCCAAAATCATGTACTCGATCTTTAACAAACAACCTAAGCGTGCACAAACCTACTGGTTACTTCATGTGGATACTGTTGACGAGCCTGATACATTCAGTTATGAAGTTAACCAGTTTATTCCAGGCACGCTGATCCGGATCGATTTTCACCTTGGATTTAAGATTGAGCCACGGATTAATCTTTTCTTTAAAGAAGTACTGAAAGATATGGTGGCCAGCGGCGAAATAAAACTCTGCAGTTCTTACGAATCACTCAAGAAACATCATTTCCCGGCCGACTTTCTGTTTGTAAACCTCGACCGAATCATGACTCAGGATTATCAATTATCTCCGTGGGAAACGATGGTCATGGGACTACATGCATTAACCAGATTAATGAGCATCAACGACGTGAAAGCGCTTGGACTGGATTCAAGCAGTGTGATTGAAGAAAAAGTACCCATCTCGATAGAACGTCCGTTGAGCCGAAAGATCAGCCGGATTGGTTAAGTAGTGGATACAATTGTTGCCATTCATTGTCATCGGGTAGTTCAATTGTCATTGACAGTAAATAGTAACGTTCGGTAATGTACGGGAAAATGAATCTAACAGAATATCAGGAAAAAGTCATCAGCCAATCGGAAATATTGATTTAAAATTTTCCTGATGAGTTGACTTTTTCCTGTTAGTTATGTGAGGTTGTTCCAATAAATGACGCGAAGCAAATGACTACAAATGACTACTTTTTCTCCGGAATCAAATTCGCCACTACCCGTACCAGCAAAATCAAGATTATAAAGTAAACTGCCGGATTAAACTGTTGGCCCATCACAAACGAAAGAAGTAAAAGGACTCCTGATAACCAGAAATAATAACGGGTTTGAGGTCTCCATTTTTTTACCGCCCAAACTCCGGCAAAGAACAAGTTAAGCGGAAATGCCCACAGCAAATTGTAATTCGGGCTCATGGCCGGATGCTCCGAATACAAAGTGAACCAGCCAATAATCAATCCTGAAAAACCACTTAATCCAAGCAACCAATAATCCAGCCAGTCAGTTTTCGTTTTCCGGAGAAAATCGCGAACCGAAATTGCAGCAATTATCAGGAACAAAATTCCGAAAACAATAGCCGGCCAAGGTAAGTCTGAATTGAGTTTCGAATTCGGATATTCGCGTAAGGTGCGGGTTTCAAGAACCAATGGTTGCGATTTTCCGTCAACCGTGATTTCAGCTTTGGCAAACTGATCCTTCAGGTAATCAGGTAAAAACATTTGGTCATAAGCTGAAACCTGCTCATCTGCCTTTTTGCCGACCAGCAGATCGATGCCCAGATCGAACCAACGAAACGAATGATGAAATTTTTTGATCAAATCGCGATAGCTTTCAGTATGATGATTGTCGGTAAACCGAATGGGTGAGCCAGCATTGCGTTCAATCATATCACGAACACGTGTTGCACAATTATCCATGAAAAAGTTGTAGCGGTATACCCGGTTTTCAGGCTTGAAATTTTCAATCAAGGCCTGAAAAAGTTTGTTTTTCCCTTCCAGAGGAAGGTTCAAAACCTGTTGATAAACACTCCGTTTTTCTTCATCGTACTGTGGTAACCAACTTTTAAACCGCTCACCACCCATAGCGTAATCTGTTTGCCCTTTTGCGAACCGATAAAAGAAATGAGGCGTATCGTAACTGAAAATTCCGTAATTGAACACCGCATCCAGATTCCTCGCCGGATCGTTTATTCGAATGGCAGAGTGTCCATACCACTCACCCACATCGGTACCCGGATCACAGGTTAAAATACTTACAGTAGCATCAGGGCTAAGTTGTTGTGCGTGTGCTTTCGGCTGAAAAACCAGCATTGAAAGTACTATCAGAAAAAAGTAACGAATTTGCATAATCCTAAAATTTGGATTCAAAGATAGATGTTTTGTGCTTATCCTGAAGGAATGACTGATTTAGGAATTGGATGCACTTCTATCCGTTTCGCTATTTAGACAGAATAAAAATAGCAAGTTTGCCCAAAATTTGATAATATTGCCCTTCGATTTAAAAAAGAGATATATGGGATGCAGTGGATGCAACACAAATAATGACCTTGACAGACCAGCCATGCTTGGCGTTTATGACTGGCTCAACGATATACCTGATACAACAAACGAATCGAACATTGTCGAAATACGGTTCAAAGGAACCCGAAAAGAGTTCTTCCTGAACGAAGAAGGTATTCACCTGAAACGCGACGAGTTGGTAGTTGTTTCTTGCTCGCCGGGACACGATGTTGGAGCTGTTTCGCTTACCGGCAAGTTAGCCGAACTTCAGTTTAAACGGAAAGTAAAAAAACCGGAGCGCTACGAATGGAATAAAATTTACCGGAAAGCTACCCCAACCGATGTGATCAAATGGGAAGAAGCCAAAGCGCGCGAGAACAAGGTGATGATTCGTGCCCGTCAACTGGCCAACGAGTTGAACCTGAACATGAAGATTGGCGATGTGGAATTTCGTGGCGACAACAACAAAGCCATTTTCTATTACATTGCCGACGACCGTGTCGATTTCCGCGAACTGATTAAACTATACGCCCGGGAATTCGCCATCAAAATTGAGATGAAGCAAATTGGAGCCCGTCAGGAAGCTGGCCGTATTGGCGGAATTGGCTCGTGCGGACGTGCTTTGTGCTGCTCAACCTGGCGGACCGACTTTTCGAGCGTAACTTCAGATGCAGCCATTAAACAGGGATTGTCGCCCAATGCCGAAAAAATGGCCGGGCGATGTGGCAAATTGAAATGCTGCCTGACCTACGAACTCGACCATTACCTGGAAGCTTTGGAAGATTTTCCGCACGAGTTGCTGGCCATCGAAACCGACAAAGGGTTGGCGCGCCACTTCAAAACAGATATTCTTCAGAAAAAGGTCTGGTACAGCTACTCTCAATCTGATGGAGGACGTGTTTTTGTACTCGATCTGGAAGATGTCAAGAAATTCCTGAACATGAACAAGCGCGGCCAAAAACCATCGTTTGAAGGCTATACTGAGCCTGAAGCAAAAAAGGAAAACATGATGAACGTAGGCGAACTGGATCAGAAGTATTTCGACAAACCAGCGAAGAAGAACCGCAACAACCGGAACCGGAGACCAAATCGTCCACAGGGAGACCGGCCACAGGAAAACAGGTCACAGGAAGCTAAAGTTCAGGAGGTTCGGATTCAGGAAACCAAACCTCAGGAAACCAGGCCGGTGGTCAATAAATCGAGCGAGAACAAGCCAACGGATAACAGGCCAAACGAGAATCGCCAACAGCGAAACAGGCTCCGCCCGAACCGCAATCGGCCGCAGGTTAACAAAGGTCCAAGACCTGAAAATACAGCACCAAAGGAGTAAAAAGATAGCAGCATTTTAGATAGCGGGCGACCTCAAGGTCGCCCGCTATCTATTTTCAGATAATCGGCAATAATTCGACTCCACGTTTCTTCGACCATTGGTCAAGGACGTTTTGCGATTCGGCAAAAGCCAGCAAAAAGCCACCTCCACCTGATCCCAGCAGTTTGATATACACTTTCTCGCAATGTGCGAACGAAATAACCCGATGAAAATTTACTGGAATCATCTGGTGAAAATGATAAACCTGAAACTTGACCAATTGCCCCAAATGCAAAAAGAATTTCTCTTTGTCGTCGTTGAGCAAAGACTCGATGCAGCCATTATTTGCCGGAATAAATTGGTTTTTGAAAGCCTGTTCAAATTCCGGCAAGTTAAAAAGATCGATAAAATGTTTTACCAGAGGTTCTGTTGCGCTGGTGGTATGGGTATCAATTAAAGCCATTGCCAGACCGCATTTGTTCAGGTCAAATTCAATCGGACAAATTTGCTTTTTCGAGTCAATTAAAATTGGCTTATTCAGGTACGAAATCAGCGGATCGAGGCCCGAACTTCGTCCATGAAAAAAGCTTTCAAGCACAGCAAAATTGGCCTTCAGAATTTCAGGAGAGAGATTATTCCCAAGATTGGAGGGAAATGCATACTTGCCAAAAAGTGCCGCCACCAAGGCTCCCGAACTGCCCAGCCCGTATTGCTGCGGAATGCTGGAATTAAAGAATAGTCCCTTGTCTAGATCGTCTTTCAGCCTCTCCAGATCGAACGAAAAATGCAGTGTTTGAGTGGATTCGTCCGATTCCAGATGTTCATAAAACTTCCGGATTTCGCCAGTACTTTCCAAATGAGAGTGATCCGGGTCAAAATCCAGAAAACCAGAAAATTTTGGAAACGGGACAGACAAAGCCATCGCATCATACATCAATCCATATTCGCCAAACAAAAGAAATTTTGAGTTAAAATGAGTTCCAAATTCCATATTTCAATATTCAAGCTTTTTCACAAATTTATATAGAACCGGTGCCTGAGCCTGTCGAAGGCCAATCCTTCAATCTTTCAGGCCCCTTGCCAATCCGATCATCAATCCATTTTCCGTTTTCGCAGAAAGCAAGCAACTCACGTTCGATAAAAGCTTTCACATCCAATTCATTCTCCTGAAAATAAAGTAAATGAATATTTGGCCCGGCATCGATGGTAAAACAAACCGGCATGTGCGACTTTTCACGAAAACGCCTAATCCTGCTGATCAATTCCAGGCTATTCGGCTTCAGCAACAGAAACGATGGATTCGAAGTCATCATCATGGCATGCAAACTCAGCGCCTCATTTTCAACCACGGCTATGAATTTTTCCTGATCGCCGGTAAGCAATGCCAGGTAGAGTTCGTTGATGTTTTCGTGCGCCTGCGCAATGCGCGAACGCTGATAATGATGCTCGTCCATCAACCGGTGGCCAACCGAACTGGAAACTTCCTTCGTTCCCGAATCAACCATCAGAATAGCATCCCGAAGTCCTGAAAATACCGGATGCACCCCATCTGAAAGTGGTATCGCATGTTCGTCGCTGCTCGACTCGAACAACTGGGTTTGGCCCCAGATAGAAAAGCCCGGATACAGCGATCTGCAAGCGCTTCCGCTACCCATACGCGCCAGTTCCGAAGCCTTTTGCCAAAATTCAGGGCAATCCGGTCCCTTTCCTGAATGAACAAAATCCAACTCTGTTAAGCACAAAGCCAGCGCCCCAAACGACGATGCCGAAGAAGCAATTCCGGCCGAATGCGGAAAACTATTGCGACTGGATATTCTGAAATTGTATTTGTTTACCCAAGTAAACTGACCGGAAATGTGATCAAGGTATTTCTCTATACGGTCGCCAAACGGACTTTCCAATCCTTCGAAATAATACGCAACCTTTTGGTCGCCATCTTTATGCAATTCCACCGATGTTTCGGTAAAAGCATTTTGCAGCACAAAACTCAGCGACGGGTTCATCGGTTTCTGAAAATCGCGTTTGCCCCAATATTTCACCAAAGCAATATTCGATGGACATTTCCATTGGCTCAAATGCGCATGTTTTGCAGTTCCGGTCATCGTTATCGACGTTTTAAAATCAGATCGTCCCATCTAAACACGGTAGTCAATCCTTTGTTTTCAAAGTATTTTTTTACTCCTGAAAAAGGCATTGAGGTTGAAGCCATAAAAAAATCGCCGCCCCATGCTCCGAGCGATTTAATTTCACCCTTAAAATCAGGGAAAAACTCCGACTTAATCGGCAATCGCTCAATTAAATTGCTAATCAGCGCCTCATGTTTGCGAATCAAAAGGTTAAATTCGTTCTGATCGCTACATTTCGAAAATTCATCGGTCAATGCCGATCCTTCATCAATCACTTGAGCAGAAACCTTTCGCTCTTTCAGGAAAGTATTGACCTCAGCCGCCGTTTTTTTCTTTATTCCTGAATACACCAGGAACAACTGATCAGCAAAAGGAAAATCCAACGGAATAGGTTCAACCATCTTATTCCGTGTGTAGAAAATCGGCCCGTCAGCGGTGGCACAGGCAATATCAAAACCTGAACCATTAAAAACCAGTTCATTCAATTCAAACGGATCAACTCCGGCTCCTTGCGAAAGCAAACTGATTAGTGTGCTGCTACTGCCAAAACCCCATTCCGGATTAGATTCCAGCGTGGTTTCGAATTTTGTCCCGGCTTGCGGTGCAAATTCAGGATTTAAGCTTTTAATAGTTTTTAAAATCAGTCTGAGTGATTCAGCCTTCTCCGGTTGACTGCTATTCGTTACTGAAAAATCTTCCGGATTTAGCTCACATGAAAACCAAACCTTTCCATCGTAAATTGCCTGCCAATGAATCGATTCAGAAGCATTCGGTTCAGAAACAGTCAATTGTTGTCCAACATTCAATGGCAAAGCAATCGCTTTTGCACCATGAAGAACCAAATATTCTCCGGTTAAAAGCAGTTTGCCATTGGCGCGATATGTAGACAGAATAGACAATAGATATCAGATTTTAGGACAATGATTAGCCGCAAAGTCACGAAGATATATTTCGACTTTGTGACTCTGTGCCTTCGTGGCTGAATTGTTTTTGCCAGTATGCTTCAACGGCCGAAAATGACACGGTTTTATCCTGAAAATATGCTTGTATTTCAGCCTGCCTACCTTCCGGAATATTTAATTGGTTCATGATGTTGCTCAGGTGCATTTTCATATGCCCTTGCTGAATACCAACCGAAACTAACGCTTTTACAGCTCCAAAGTTGGATGCCAATCCTGCCACTGCCAGGTACATCATCAATTCTTTTGCCGTGGGATTGTCCAAAATTCGAATGGCCAGTTTGGCCAAAGGATGTACAGCAGTTACTCCGCCAACCACGCCAACCGCCAAAGCCAGTTCGATGCTAAACCGGAACTTCCCGTCCTGAATCTGCACCTCCGTTAATCCAGAATATTGTCCGTTTCGCGAAGCAAATGCGTGCCCACAAGCCTCAATCGCCCTAAAATCGTTTCCTGTCGCGACTGCCAACGCATCGATGCCGTTGAAAATGCCTTTGTTGTGCGTTACTGCCCGCGAAACGTCGGCTTGCGAAATCCGGATAGCTTGCTCAAACTTTAGGGCAAACTGCATACATTCGGCTTCCGATTTTCCATCAAGTAAATCAGCTACCGGACATTCAACCCAGGCTCGCACACGACTCTCAGGCGTATAATTCGATAAAATAGCCATGATAATTTCGCAATCACGCTGACCTGTCGAAACCTTTTCGCTGGTCATGAAATATTCCTGAAGGCTTTTCCCGAACTGCTCCAGACACGAATTGATGAAGTTGGCGCCCATGGCATCGCAAGTTTCGAAACAGGCATCCAATTGATAATAGTTAGGCAGAATATGTGGCAATAGTTTCAGTTCAATCGAGATAATTCCACCGCCGCGTTCTTCCATCTTGGCCGTCAGGAAAGCACTTTCGGCCAGTAACTTTGATCGGATTTCAGGGAAAAGCGATTGCAAATACTCCGGATTTCCGTTCCAGCAAAAATGAACATGCCCTTTCTTTTCAGTACCCAAAACTTCAGCATGAAAACCGCCATGCCGCGCCCAGAACCCGGCAGCATTACACAAAGCAGCTACCACCGAACTTTCTTCGGAAACCAGCGGGAAGAACAAATTTTTGCCGTTCACCACAAAATTCGGAGCAAGGGAAAAAGGAACATGAAAGCTGGAAACCGGATTCTCGCTGAGTTCGTCGATGATTTTTTGGATAGCGACATCCTCGTTTTCAAAGGTTGCCAGCCAGTTGCCCAAGTCTTCCTGAAACCCATATTTCTGAATCAGCGCGTCGATGCGCTCTTGTTTGTTGTATTTCGAAAACCCTTGTATAATGGAATCATCCATGATAATCAGGATTAATTTTCAAATAAGCTTTGGCCAAGCACAGCGCCTGAATTTGATTTTCGATGAACTCTGCCAGCGATTCGTAGCTTTCAGAGGCATGTTTCAAAACTGCAGAAGCCATGCCAAACACCGCAGGAAGCTGGCTTTTCGATGTCAGGTAATAACCATCCAAGGCATTTTGAATCCCCCCGGAAATGATCAGTTGCCGACAAGTTGGGTTCGGATTTTCCTTCAGGATTTGATTAACCGAATCGACCATTTGACTGGCGGACTGACCCACAAAAGCGAAAGGCAAACTGGCTTCGAGTTTTTGCTGATCGGCACGCAGCATTTCCAGTTTCGAGAAATTGGTACCACCGTATGCGCCAAATTCAATGGCTTCAAGCGGAAGAGCAAGCAACTGGCGTAGGCTTTCGGGACCAAACCCTTGGCCAACTTCTTTTATGATTACCTTCAGCGAAACCTGATCCAACAGTTGCTGAATGGTTTGCAACGGCGATTGTTTCAAACGGTTTCCTTCGGGCTGAAACCACTCCTGCAAAGGATTGACATGAACAATCAATCCGTCGGCGCGCAATTCGCCAACCAAATCGACTACGGCCTGTATGTTTTTTGAGGCAAGTAATTCTTCAATCTGCGCAACGCCCAAATTGGCCCAAAAGGGTTGATCGCCAATCTCATTGCGAAAATCGAAATCGGCCCAATCGGTTTTGTCGAACAGTATTTTGCGGCAAGAGCCCAAACCCATGCCCATTCCGAATTCGCGGCAGGCGCGGGCAATATTCCGATTAATCGACAGTGCCACACCAGTTCCGCCTGTCATGCTCGACACCCAGATTGGAGTCCGCAACGTTTTCCCCAGAAATTGGAAGCTCAAATCCGTATTTTCTGGATGAGCCGCCAGCAGCGGTTCATAGTTAAAACGACGATCTTGGTCTGCTAGCTTGGTCTGAGATTCAAGTGCCAGTTTGATATGTTCGAGTTTTCGATCAGTATTCATAAAATTATTAATATTGAAACTTCCGGAAATTTAGTGCTTTTTCTGATGAATACCTCACAGGGTTTCTCTTCGTTTCACCCTGTGCTATTACAATCTGTCCCTTCAGAACTGAAATCCCGCCATTGAAGGAGCAAAGCCCCGACATGTATCAGCATTTGACGAAATGAAGTGTAGTCCTATGATAACAAGCCCAATTACTCTTTCAGAATGTTCCTGGAAATCACCATCCGCAAAATTTCAGAAGTTCCTTCGCCAATCTGCAGTAGGCGCTGGTCGCGATAGAAGCGCTCAATAGGCCATTCGCGGTTCTTGAATAGACCCGCACCACCCAGTATCTGGACGGCTTCATCGGCTACCTCGCGGGCAATTTCGGCACAATATAATTTGGCCATGGCAGCCTGTTGCCCAAACGAATGTCCGTTATCCTTCAGCCAACATGCATTGTATAAGCTATTCCGGGCATTTTCGATTTTCAAAGCCATATCAGCCAACTTAAAGGCAATGACCTGAAATTCGCTCAATGATTTGCCGAATTGTTTGCGCTGTTTGGCGTATGCTTTCGCCATTTCGTAAGCGCCTTGCGCCAATCCAAGACCAATGGCAGCAATCGATAAACGGCCTGAATCCAAGGTCTTCAGCATAATTTTAAAGCCATAGCCACGTTCGCCCAACTGGTTTTCAAGCGGAACACGGCAATTGTTGAAATACAGCATTCCGTTATCAGCAGCTCGCCAAACCAATTTGCTTTTCATGGTTTCGCGGGTAAAACCTTCGCGTTCCTTTTCAATCAGGATGGCGGTAAATTCTTTGCGGCCATCTTTTTCGCCGGTAAGCGCCAAAGTGGTCATTCCGGCTGAAATATCAGAAGTCCCGTTGGTGATGTACTTTTTCGAACCATTCACCAGAAACTCATTTCCAACAATTTCGGCAGTAGTTTCAACACCCTGTGCATCAGAACCCGCATTTTCCTCAGTTAAGCCAAAAGCCCAAAGCTTTTCGCCTGTACAAAATGCCGGAAGGAAGATTTCCTTTTGTTTCTGCGTACCGAATTCAACAATCGGGCCAACGCCAAGTGAGTTGTGTGCTGCGAGGGTTGCGGCCATCGAACTATCGACACGAGCCATTTCTTCGATGGCAATGACATACGAAAGGTAATCGCTACCCAATCCGCCAAATTCAACGGGAGCAGTCATTCCCAATACTCCGGTTTTGCCCATTTCGCGAACAAGTTCTACCGGGAAAATCTCTTTCTCATCAAAATCATCGATCACGGGTTTGATAATCGTTTCAGCAAAATGCCGTACTTTTTCCCTAATCTGGTGATGATTCTCCTGTAATAATGCGTTCATATTTTAAGTTCCAAATTCCAAGTTTAAAGTTCCAAGTTTGGTTTGCCATCAGCCAAAGACTAATTGCCAATCATACTTTTACTGAGAACTGATTACTGCGACGGCTAACTAATTTCTCCCAACTCCATCAGCAACTGCTTTTCAACCACGGTATTTCCTTCTTTAACATGAGTCTTTTTTACACGGGCATTAACCGGACAAAGCACATGAATTTCGGTTTTCATCGATTCCAAAGTCAGCAGGATCTGTCCGGACTGAACAACATCGCCTTCGCATCTGTTTAATTTTAATACCTTTCCAAACAAATCGGCGCAAATAAGGTTTTGAAAAATCTTCTCCGAACGTAATTTATTCCGGTTGATAACAGCATGCTTCAGGAATAGGTTGCTTCGGGCAACAAATGAAAAACCACTGAACTGAATGATGCTGTACGTCTCATAATCAACAATATAAAATCGATTCACCTCGTTATCGATGCGCCATTCAACGCACGAATCATTTATTTCAGTTTTTGTTATCCGATATTTCTTCTTTTCTATTGTAAAAACCTGCTCGTTTTCCTTATTTTCAAGATTCCCGCTGTATTTTTCGCCGTCAACCACAACTTCAAACGACGAAAATATCCGCCAGAAGCCGATCTGATCCCAAATCGAGTTTCCAGAGTTCTTTTGCTGCTGAAAATGAAAAATAAGGTAGGCCATGACCAGTTTGTGCTTGTTCACCTGTTGTTTTTTCTCCTGAATCCGTGAATTGATCTGCTCCAGATGCTCGTCCACATATCGGGTATAAATTTCGTTTTGAAGCACAACTTCATGTTCAAGCAAACCCGCTAAGAACGACTGGTTGGTGTGAATCCCGGAAATGCCAGTTTGCGACAAAACCTGCTGTAACAGTCCAATTGCCGAAGTTCGATTGTCGCTCCAAACAACCAGTTTGGCCACTAACGAATCGTAATTCGGCGATATAAAATTTCCTTCCATTACAAAAGTCTCCACGCGCAAATTTTTTGCCTCCGGAACCTGCCAAAGCAAAACTCTTCCGGCTGATGGGTGAAACTGATTCTCGGCATCTTCGGCACAAAGCCGCACTTCCATGGCATGACCCGAAATCCGAATCTCATTTTGCGATAAAGACAGCGCATTTCCGGCAGCTACCTGCAATTGCAACGAAACCAAATCCGTGTTGGTAATCATTTCGGTTACCGGGTGTTCCACCTGAATGCGGGTGTTCATTTCCAAAAAGTAAAACTGTCCGGTTTGGTCGAGCAAAAACTCGATGGTTCCGGCGTTGCGGTAATTCATCGATTGGGCAATCCGGACGGCCGTTGAAGTCAGTTCTTCACGTAATCCGGCATCGACTGATGGCGAAGGCGCTTCCTCGATGATCTTCTGGAAATGTCGTTGCACCGAACACTCGCGCTCAAAAAAGTGCAACACATTACCCAAATGATCGGCCATCACCTGCACTTCGATATGCCGTGCGCGAGGCAAATATTTTTCGACAAATAACTCCCCATTCCCAAAGTAGTCAAGCGCCTGCCGTTCGGCTTTTTCGAGTGCCGGAATCAATTCGTCTGACGATTCGCAAACAACCATCCCTTTTCCACCTCCACCTCCTGAAGCTTTTACCATGACTGGAAATTCCATTTCAAGAGCATGTTTCAGTATTTCACCAATCGTTCCCCTGAACGATTTTAAGATCGGAATATCAAGCGATTCGGCAAAAGCCAATGCACTGTTTTTTTCGCCCATCAGCCGGATGTTTTCAGGCGTTGGACCGATAAAAACCAATCCCGCATCGGCCACTTTTTGCGCAAATCCGGCATTTTCCGATAAAAATCCATAGCCCGGATGAATGGCTTCAACTCCGGCATCCAGTGCGATCCGTATAATCTTATCCTGATTAAGATACGTTTCAGAAAGAGCTTCCCCGGAAAGCAAAATAGCCTCATCAGCAAGCAAAACGTGAAGCGAATCAGAATCATCGGCCGCATAAATTGCCACCGAACGAATACCGTTCTTCAGCGCTGCCCGAATAATCCTGACGGCTATCTCGCCCCGATTGGCTATGAGTATTTTTTTGAATTGCTTCATCCTGAAAACTGATTACTGCCACTGTCTACTTTTTCCATTCCGGTTTCCTTTTTTCAAAAAAAGCATGAATTCCCTCCTGTCCGTCATGCGATAAAAGTGCTTCGGCCAGAATTGTTGACGTCACGGTTGTATCAGTCACATCAATGTTTCCGGAGACTACCTGATTGATCATCAGTTTTGCCTTTTTAATGGCAGAAGGCGAAGCCGATTCAAACGAAATCATTAAGGCTGACAACTCTCTTTCCAAATCATTGTCGATGTATATTTCATCAACCAATCCAATCCGATGTGCTTCATTGACTACAAAAAGATTTCCGGTCAAAATCCATTTCCGAAGATTTTGAACCGACAATCGTTTAGCCACAAATGGCAAAATCGTTGCCGGCAAAAGTCCAAGTTTCACCTCACTGAACATGAAACGGGTATTGGCCTCAGCCACCACAAAATCACAGGCAGCCATCAGCCCGATACCGCCGCCAAACACATTGCCACGAACCGTAGCAATAGTAATCTGCGGCAATTGATAGATTTTCAGTAAAAGATTGGCCAAAAACCGGTACCGTTCTGTGTTTTGTTCGAGCGAAAGTTGTTCTGAACTGTAAAACCAATTCAGGTCGGCACCAGCACAAAACGACCGCCCATTTCCGGATAGTATAACAAAATTGATGTCATCACGGGTTGTCACCTCGTCCAAGGCCAGACTTAGTTCTTCAATAAGCTCCAGAATCAAGGCATTGTGTCGCTCAGGCCGATTCAGGCTTATCCGGGCAACGTTTCCCTCAATTAGTACCTCAATATATCGATAGTCGTTTTTCACGTTTTTATTTATTCGTATTTATCTGTAAATAATTTTTTAGCTATCATATCCGTCACATAAATGCGACGGCAAAGGATAATGTTCCGGAATGTGATCTCAACTCTAAACCCACAACCCGTAATTTGCTTCACATTCGAAACACCCCATATCCCGGATCACTAAACGGACGGTTTAGCGAAACAGATAAGACCAAAGCCAAAATTTTTCGTGTATCAGCCGGATCGATAACTCCATCGTCCCACAAACGCGACGAGCTGTAATAAGCCGAACTTTCTTCGTTAAACTGTTCGAGCAGCGAATCGGAAGATCCGTTGTTGCCGATGCTTTTCAGAACTCCGGAAGCCTGCTCGCCACCCATCACAGAAATGCGCGAATGTGGCCACATAAAAAGAAAATGCGGATCGAAAGCGCGGCCAGCCATGGCGTAATTTCCGGCGCCAAAAGAGCCGCCAATTACTATGGTAAACTTCGGGACAGCAGCATTGGCCACAGCATTGATGAGTTTGGCGCCATCGCGCGCAATGCCACCATGTTCGTATTTTTTGCCGACTACAAAGCCGGTGATATTCTGCAAAAAGAGCAACGGAATTTTACGCTGCACACACAACTGGATAAAATGGGCGCCTTTCAGCGAACTCTCTGAAGTCAGGAAACTTTGGTTGGCAATGATCCCGATCGGAAATCCCCAGATTCGGGCAAAGCCTGTTACCAAAGTCTTTCCGTAATTGGCTTTAAATTCCTGAAACTCGCTTCCATCGACCAATCGGTTGATAATAGCATGAACGTTGATTGGCTTTTTGGGGTCAGCAGACTGTAGCCCATACAATTGTTCTGAAGAATAATGTGGTTCTTTTACTGGCAGAATATCTAGCTTTTGTTTCTCCGGAATGGGAAGTCCGGCCACAATATCGCGGCAAATTCGTAAAGCATCCACATCGTCTTCAGCCATGTGATCGGCCACGCCCGAAATGGAAGTATGCACTTCGGCACCGCCGAGCTCTTCCGGAGTTACTTCTTCACCGGTAGCAGCCAATACCAAAGGAGGCCCACCAATAAAAATTGTTCCCTGGTTGCGCACTATTATGGTTTCGTCGCTCATAGCCGGAACGTAAGCGCCTCCAGCAGTGCATGAACCCATCACTACCGAAATCTGTGGAATTCCTTCAGCCGACATCCGTGCCTGATTGTAAAATACCCGGCCAAAATCGAACCGGTCAGGAAAAACATGGGCCTGTTCCGGAAGATAAATTCCGCCCGAATCGACCAAATAAATGCAAATGAGTTTATTTTGACGGGCAATTTCCTGCGCCCGAACGTGTTTTTTGATGGTTTCGCGAATGTAAGTTCCTCCTTTGACAGTGGCATCGTTGGCAATAATCAGGCACTCATGCCCTTTGACGACCCCAATTCCGGTAACAATTCCGGCGGAAGGAAACGCATTTTCGTATTGATTGTACGCTGCAAAAGATGAAAGTTCGAGAAACGGAGTATTTTGATCGACCAGCAAATTGATTCGTTCGCGAGCCAGCAGTTTTCCCCGGGAGCGATGTTTTTCAACCGCTGCTTCGCCGCCATGAGAACTGACCAATGCCAGCTTTTCACGAAAGCTTTTCAGTAGTTCTGAATAATTACTGAAATTCTCCTGAAATTCCGGAGAAGAAGTTCTTACATCACTTTGTTTAATTCTTGCCGTCATCTGATTAAACAGAATTATTTCAATCCATAGACAAAAAAACTAATCGTTTAGTTCACCAAACAAGTACATATTTTCTCCCACTCCCCTAATTTCGATCAATTGAATGGTGTGGACAGTATTTTTTTGTATACCGTTGCTTTTAAATCGGACCGGAACGTAATGTTGTCCATATCCGTTGGCGATGCCCTGAGTTATTTTCTCAACCAAAACTTGTTGAGTTTTGCCAATGAATGAAGTCAGGTATTGTTTCTTATTTTCTTCGGAAAGTTCCCTGATTTGTGCCGACCGTTCGGTTTTTATTTTCTCCGGAATATGGTTTTCGAGTCGTTCAGCTCGTGTGCCTTTCCTAACAGAATATTTAAAAGTATGCACGTGGCTGAAATTAAATTCCTTCACAGCATCAATCGTTTCCTGAAATTCTTCTTCCGTTTCACCGGGAAAGCCAACAATGATGTCGGTGGTAAAATTAAAATCAGGATAAACTGACCGAAACAAATTCACAGTTTTACGAAATTGGGCTACATCATACATACGGCGCATCCGAAGCAGCGTTTTTTCGGAGCCGCTTTGAAGGCACAAATGCAGATGAGGCATCAGTTTTGGGTGCTTGAACAAGTCAACAAATCGATCTCCAAAACCATCGGGTTCGAGCGACGAAATGCGTACCCTGAAATTGCCGGGAACCTCCAGAATTTGAGCCAGCAAATCTTCAAAACGGGCTTCTCCATCTTCGTATCGGCCAATGTTCACCCCGGTAATCACGATTTCCTTAAATCCGTTTTCAATGGTTTTACGCACACTTTCCAGAACTTCGGCAACCGGACGCGAAACTGCCCGACCGCGAACCATTGGAATGATGCAGAATGTGCAAAAATTATCACAACCATCCTGAATTTTCACGGCACTACGGGTGTGTAGGCTTTTCTGAACCGGTTCGTAGCGAAAAACATCCGGTGGTAATTGGTTGGGATGGAGAATTTCTCCGGAGAAATGAGCATCAACCAGCGAAAGGATGGAGCTTTTTCGGTTGTTCTCCACTACGAAAGTGATGTTCTCCTGAGATTCGAGTTTTTCCTTAAAATTATTGGCCATGCAGCCAGTCACAACCACAACAGCATTGTTGTTGGCACGTGCAGCCTGACTAATGGTTGTTCTCGATTTCTGGTCGCTTTGGTTGGTCACTGTACAAGTATTGACCACCACCACATCGGGCGATTCGTCAACTCCGACAAGTTGATAACCGGCCTTGTCGAAATTGGTGACCAAAGCATCGGTTTCGTATTGGTTGAGCCGGCAGCCAAGGGTCTTGAAAGCAACTTTCTTTGTATTGTTTGGATTCACTGTTCTTTTTTCGGGATATACTTTGCGGCGCATACTACATTTCCATTTCGAATTTGATTGGTAGATGCGCCATATTTTCTTGTTATTTTAGGTCCATCACATAAATGTGACAGCAAAGGATACTGTCTCACTGATTACTGAGACTGAACACTTCCTGAAGCTCCCCGCTCATCGAGAAATCGGCAGCTGAAGTGATTTTCACGTCAACGATTTGCCCCATCAGCGAATGATCCTGACGATCGAGACGAACAATAAGCTTGCCCTCAGTTAAACCAGTTGAGAAGCCCGTCTTTCGGTCGGCTCCATTGATTAAAACACGAACGGTTTTGCCAACCAAGGTTTCGTTGTAAGCTCTGGAATGGTCTTTCAGCACTTCGGAAAGCCGGTGCAAACGGTCTTTTTTATCGGCAGAAGAAACTTCGTTTTCCCAACGGTAACTGGCCGCTCCGGGACGTGGCGAATACATGGCAATGTATGCCATATTAAATTGGAACTCGTTCATAGCAGCAACTGTATTCTGAAATTCGGCTTCTCCTTCGCTCGAAAAACCAACGATAATGTCGGTAAACAAAGTAGCCTGCGGAATGAGTTCGCGGATATCGGCCACAATGCGGCGGTATTTGTCCATCGAATGGCGGCGGTTCATCTTGATCAGGACACGCTCATCGCCACTTTGCATAGGCAAGTGAATTTGCTTGGCCAAACAATCGTACACGGCAATTACCTCAATTACTTCGCGGTTCATATCCTGCGGATGCGGCGAGGTAAAATACACCCAGAATTCTTCGCCTGAAGTTTTTCCGTATTCGCCAATCTGCCGGAGTAATTCAGCAAAATTTATCTCCTCGCCGTTTTTGTCGAGTCCGTATGAATTTACATTTTGCCCCAAAAGGGTGATCGATTTGTAGCCCTGATTGACCAGATGACGCACTTCATCAATAATTTCTGTGGACGGGCGCGAAACTTCACGTCCGCGCGTATAAGGAACGGCACAAAAGGTGCAAAATTTATCGCAGCCGTTCTGAATCGGTACAAACGCTTCGTAAGTTGAATGGTATTTCGGTTTGATGTGCCACATTTCGGCAATGTGCTCGTTTTTGGGCATCATTGGCTGTGGAGCCCTCAGCCCGGCAGGTGTAACCACACCATATTCACGAATCATTTCGGGCAATTGCGCCAATTCGCTCATCTGAAAAATCAGGTCAAACGATTTCAGGAATTTCTCTTTATCTGCAGGCAAAATACATCCGGAGACAAAAGTGACCACATTGCGTTTGTTTTTCCATTTGTTCCACTGGGCAATTTTGTTATAAACTTTATCAATGGGTTTCTGCCTCACCGAACAGGCCAACATTCCAAGCAGACTGGCTTCTTCCTCGTTTTCCGTCCGCTCGTATCCCATACTTTCAAGTACCGAACTCACTCGTTCGCTGTCGGAAAGATTCATCTGGCAACCCAATGTAATCAGGTGGTACTTCATTTAAAAAGTCATTAGAAATGAGTCATTAGAAAATTGTCCAAAACCGATTCTGTAACTCCTTCCCCTTAGGGGAAGGCTGGGATGGGGCTTTAGAAGTAAACTTCGCAGTGGATTTGATCGCGTTCGAAGCCTTTGTCTTTCAGGATTTCGAGGGCATCAAAAATCATGTCGCTGTTTCCGCAGAGGTAAAAATGCGTTTCAGGAGAAAAAGTGCATCCTTTCAGATAACCGGTCAGTCGTCCGTGATATGTTCCTTTCTTATCGCGACTCGAACAAAGAATGTAGCGATCTGCGGCATATTCATTCCTGTCGTAAGCTTCTGTTGAATTGCGCACGCCGTGGATCAAAGTATAATCAATTTCAGGATAAGTGCGAACCATGCTGCGGAATGGTGCAATTCCTGTGCCGCTGGCAATGAAAACGAATTTTCCGTTTTCTGCATCTTTCGGTTCCATGCCAAATTTTCCGAATGGTCCATGAATTTCAACCAAATCGCCAGCTTTCAGCTTCCTGAGTTTTGGCGTAAAATAACCGTTCTGTACTTCTTTAACGAGCACCTCCAGGTTTTCGTCGTTGGCGCCGCTATATATCGAATATTCGCGGCTTTGGTAATCGCCGTGAATTCCGAGTGAAATATGTTGTCCGGCTTTAAATGCGAAACGGGCTTTGGGCAATTTCAACGAAAAGGTTTCGGCGGTCAATTGTCTAACTTCTTCTATTTTGTAGAAGCTTTCGTCAATTTTTATCTCATGCTTAATTAAGTTCATCATGGCATTCAATTTTGGCTGCAAAAGTAATCAAATTTTTAAATTCGGACAATTTTATCTTTTATTCCGATTCGGAAATAACAGTTTGGTAACTAACCATTCCTGAGACACTTTGTTCGATTTCTCTTGAAAAACTCAAGAATTAAGTGAAAATCATGACAAAACCGGCTGATTGATTTATTCTGTTTCCTTAACTTTGAAAGGAAAGCCAAAACACGAAACATGAAAACCTTAATTATTTATACTTCATCGCACGGATGTACAGAGAAAGCGGTGAAAGAACTGTCGCGGAAACTATCGGGAGAGATTGCATCTATGGATTTAAAACACCATCCTTCACCACCTTTGTTTGAGTTCGACCGAATTATTATCGGAGGGTCCATCCATGCGGGGCAAATTCAGAAACGGATCAGAGACTTTTGTTCGGCAAATCGAGAACAACTAAAATCAAAAGAAATCGGCCTATTTATTTGCTGTATGTACGAAGCCGAAATTGCGCGCGAAGAAATTAAAAATGCCTTTCCTGAAGAATTGCATCAAATGGCCAAAACCGAAGCCATTTTTGGCGGTGAATATAACTTCGACGAAATGAATTTTATTGAAAAAATGTTGGTTAAAAAGATCGCCAAAGTACGCGAAAGTGTTTCAAATCTCGACCATGATTCCATTGACCGGTTTGCTAACCGGATGGAAAGAACATATCATCCGTTTATGTTTTTGGTGTAGAATTAGGGGACTAAAATTTTAGGTAAAAATCTCTGGTCAACTCCTTGTATTCCGGCGTATAGTCGTGGTGTTTTTCGAATTCAATCATTAATCCGGATTCCTGAATTGTGCATTCTGAATTAGTTAATTCAATCAATATCCTGAACACTGATTTCACTGGATTGGGTTTTATCCGGCATAATCGTGAAATGTACAATTTATTCAAATCAGCCAACAGTGCGATCTCCGGAAGACTTTCAATCGGTAATACAAGGGCTATAGTTCCTTTTTCAGCAAGCATATCCGCAGTTCCTGAAATCAAAACATCCAAAGGCAATGACTCCGAGTGCCTGGCCTGCGCCCGATTTTCGACCGGAGCCTTAACTCCATTGGTAAAGAATGGCGGATTACTCACAATCAGGTCGTACTGTTGATTAGTACGTTCTGCAAACTCCTGAAAGCTGCACAATTCCAGTTTAATCCGGTCATTCCATGGCGATAGCTGACAATTCAGAATTGCTTCCTGAAAAGCTTCCTGATCAATTTCAATGGCATCAATATGCGCATCCCTATTTTTTTGAGCCATCATCAATGTAATCAGTCCGGTGCCAGTGCCAATATCCAGAATTCGTTTAATGCCTGAAGGATTAGCCCATGCGCCCAGCAATACGCCGTCCATGCCCACTTTCATGGCCGATCGTTCCTGAATAATCCGGAATTGTTTAAATTGGAAATAGTTGTTGCGAGGCATAATTTGAATTTCAAAAAGGGGAAACAATAATAGAATATTTACCTTCCAACTCTATTCTGTATTTCTGAATTTATAGTTGGAAAATCCTGTTTATCCGCCCCAATTCTCCCTGTCCAAACTCCGGTACTGAATGGCTTCGGAGAGATGGTGGCTTTCGACCCGTTCATTGCCTTCCAGATCGGCAATGGTGCGCGAAACCTTCAGGATACGGTCGTAGGCACGGGCCGACAAACCGAGCTTTTCCATCGCATTTTTCAGCAATATACTGCTGGTTTCATCCAGATCGACATGCTGCCTGATCATTTTCGACGACATTTGCGCATTGCAGAATACGCCCTCGCTTTTGGCAAACCGCACCGATTGAATTTCACGGGCTTTGATTACCCGTTCCCGAATGGCCACACTCGGTTCGGTTGCCGCTTGGTCGGATAGTTTTTTGAACGGAACTGGAACCACTTCCAGATGAATATCAATGCGGTCGAGCAACGGACCAGAAATTTTATTGAGGTATTTAGGAACCATTCCCGGAGCACAAACGCACTCTTTGGTGGGGTGGTTGTAGTAGCCGCATGGGCAGGGGTTCATGGAAGTAACGAGCATAAAACTTGCCGGATATTCCACCGAAAATTTGGCCCGTGAGATGGTAATTGTCCGATCTTCCAAAGGCTGGCGCATCACTTCGAGTACTTGCCTTTTGAACTCTGGGAGTTCGTCGAGGAATAAAACTCCATTGTGTGCCAAGCTAATCTCACCCGGTTGAGGAAAGGCACCTCCGCCGACAAGGGCCACGTCAGAAATGGTATGGTGAGGGCTTCTGAAAGGTCGCTGTGTCATCAGTGAAGTGTCTCGGTCAATCTTTCCGACTACTGAATGTATTTTGGTCGTTTCCAATGCCTCGCGAAGAGTAAAGGGTGGCAATATCGTAGGAATCCGCTTGGCCAACATCGTTTTCCCGGCACCGGGAGGACCAATCATAATGATATTATGACCACCAGCAGCTGCAATTTCCAGGGCGCGTTTCACATTTTCTTGTCCTTTGACGTCCGAGAAGTCCACATCACATTCGTTTACCTTCGAGAAAAACTCTTCACGGGTATTGACAATCGTTTGCTCCAGTTCCACTTCTCCATCGAAAAACCCAACCACTTCGCTGAGACTTTCAACTCCGTAAACTTTCAAAGTATCGACCACGGCGGCTTCGCGTGCGTTTTCCTTTGGAAGAATAAAACCTTCGAAGCCTTCTTCGCGGGCTTTGATGGCAATGGGCAAGGCGCCTTTCACTGGTTGCAGGTTTCCGTCGAGTGACAATTCTCCAACCATCAGGAAGTTGGAAACCTTATCGGATCTGATTTGTTCGTTAGCTGCCAGAATGCCGATGGCCAGCGGCAAATCGTAAGCCGAACCTTCCTTGCGAATATCAGCCGGCGCCATATTGATCACCACTTTTTTGTGCGGCCATTTGAAGTTATTGAGCCGCATGGCTGATTCGATTCGTTGCTGGCTTTCCTTGACAGCACTATCGGGCAATCCAACCATGTAAAATTTAATGCCCTGTGAAATTTCTGTTTCGATGGTAATTGTGGTTGCATCGATGCCGTGAACGGCACTGGCGAAGGTTTTTATCAGCATGAGGTGAAAGTTTACAGATTCGTTTCACCTAAATTTACAAAGACCGATTCAGATCACCAAAATTATGATGAATTTTTTAGTTCACTGAAACTGGAACCCGATTAATAACCTTTCAAGTCAATGTTTGCACTGTCGATCATCGTCACCCACTTTCCCATCTTTTTCTGAATGATCCGGAAATGATGTTGATCTTCAGGAGTGACCAATGAAATGGCTTCCCCGGGATTTTCAGCACGGCCGGTTCGTCCGATGCGGTGAATGTAATCTTTGGGCGAACGCGGCAATTCGTAATTGATCACATGAGGCAGAAATTCAATATCGATTCCTCGTGCCAGCAGATCAGTTGTTACAAGTACCCGAAGCTCACCCGACTTGAATTCACGCAACGCTTCCGTGCGGGCTCCCTGGCTTTTCTTGCTGTGGATAGAAACTGCGTCGATCCCATTTTTGCAAAGTTTATCGGCTACATTATCGGCCTGAAAAGTTGAAGAGGTGAAAACCAGCACCTGCTGCAAATCATTCTTCTTAATGATGTAACGAAGCAACGGACCTTTCTTTTCCAGCGGTACAAAATATCCCGTCTGTTCGATTAAATCGAGATTTTCCTGTTTCGGTTCGATCTTAATCACCACCGGGTCGTGAAGGATTATCTGATTAATGTCGGAAAGCTTAGCGCTCAGAGTAGCCGAAAACAAAAGGTTTTGACGTTTTTTAGGCAACAGCGCAAATATTCGTGTCATCTCTTCCTGGAATCCAAGGTTGAGCATTTTATCGGCTTCATCCAATACAAGTGTTTCGATTTCGGACAAGTGTACCGCTTTCGATTCGATCAGTTCAAGCAATCTTCCTGGAGTGGCAACCAACACCTGAACCCCTTGCAGCCCAATCATTTGAGGATTGATGGAAACTCCGCCAAAAACAGCAATCGTTTTTATACGCTCCGGAAGTTCGGTTCCAAATTGAATAAAAACGTCGCGCGCCTGTACTGCCAGTTCGCGGGTTGGCACCAAAACCAAAACACGGGCATGCCTGTTTTTAGCAACCGATAGGCCTTGCAGGTTAGTTAAAATGGGCAACACATAACTGGCGGTTTTTCCAGAGCCGGTTTGGGCAATGCCTAAAACATCCTTCCGGTTCAAAATGGCTGGTATAGCTTCTTTTTGAATGGGGTACGGTTGTGCGTAATTCTGAGAAGCCAATACTTTTACAAGAGCAGGCGATAAACCGAAAGATGAAAAGGACATATTAATGCGGATAAGTTTCTGGCAGCAAAGATAGAGGAATAAATTTTTAGTGAATGGGAAAATTTAAAGTCAAAATTCGAAGTTCAGAAAACACAATAAGTTGCTACTTATTTTTTCTGATAGACCCTGACATAATCAATCACCATTGAGCGTGGGAAAATGTTGTCGTCAATACCCTGAGCGCCGCCATAAGTTCCGCCGACAGCAATATTCAGGATTAGATGAAATTGTTTATCGAACGGCCAGACTTCAAATCCATTTCCTTCGTTTTTGAACGTATGATAGAGTTTTGAATCGACGTAAATCCGTAATTCAGTGCTTTCCCATTCAAGGATATATTTATGAAATTGGGTATAGCAATCAGAAACTCCAGTTATGGTTTGTTTTTGGGAATTCGTGAGGATATTATAGGATTTGGTTTGGACTGTTGCGGAGATGAAATATGGTATATACCCTAAATTTTCCATGATGTCGATTTCGCCGCTTGCCGGCCATCCGCCATAGACCCAGTCGGTTGGTAACATCCAGATTGCCGGCCACATTCCTATTCCATCGGGCAGCTTGGCCTTTACCTCAATTCGTCCATACGTCCAATCGCCTTTTGTTCGTGTGACTAACCGGGCCGAAGTATATTTTTTACCTTCAAAATCTTCCTTAATGGCGTTTATATATAAATAACCACCTTTTACTTCGGAGTTCTTCAGGCTGGATCCGGTATAATATTGTGCTTCATTATTTCCCCAACCGCTTCCGCCAATATCGTAGCTCCATTTTGACGCATCGGGCAAACCCGTGTAATTGAATTCGTCACTCCAAACCAATTTATAACCATCTGGTATTTCAGAGTCTGGATCTGGATCCTTCGGGCTATTATCCTTACAGCCTCCGACAAAAAGCATAGTCAAAACAGAAAGAAACAAGAAATGCTTCATTGAGCTGTATAGTTTTATACAATTAAAACATTGATACCTGTTTAAATGTTTGAGATTACTCACAATCTCTAAACAGTAAGGTTACACCATCAAGTGGAAACAGCAATTAACTAATTGAAAAATACAGCATAACTATTTCAAAAGCAAGACTAAATGACTGAACAATACTAAATTTCCTTTCCACCCGCCATGGTATTTTATCGCGAATGATCCAACGGTTCTTTCAAACTTCATATTCGTACGATTGGTAATTATCATTCGTACGATAAATCTTTAAATATATTTCATATTCATGCTTATTAACATCTAATTGCTTCGAATTAAAACCAATGGCATTATTTTGATTACAAATCAATTATTTGTATACTCGCAAAACCGAAAATTAATTGATGTTTGATCTCCATTTTAGGCAGGTTATTCAGGATTAATACAACCTCGGACTTAAACTGAATAACTAACCAATTTAGACTTAACTTATGGAGAATTTCGAACAATTAAGGACTGTAAAGTTTTACAGTGGTGAAACTACGCCCCTCGAAATGCACAAAGTACGCGTAGTTCAAAAACTAAACCTGCTGCCTATCGAAGAACGCAAAGAGTCAATCTTTGGAGCTGGATTCAATACCTTCCTTCTTCAGAACAAGGATGTTTTTCTTGATATGCTTACCGACTCGGGAACCAATGCGATGAGCGACAATCAGGTGGCAGCGATGAGTGTTGCCGATGATTCGTATGCCGGATCGGCTAGCTATACCAAGCTCGAAAAGGCCATCCTCGACGTATTCAACCAAAAATACTATCTCCCTGTTCATCAGGGCCGTGCAGCAGAACACATTATTTCAAAGACTTTTTGTAAGCTAGGCACTGTTGTTCCGATGAACTACCATTTCACCACGACCAAAGCCCACATCGAAATGATGGGGAGCGCTGTTGAAGAAATTTATACCGACGAAGCGCTCAAAATCAAAAGCGATTTCCCCTTCAAGGGCAATATGGACATTAATAAGCTGAACAAGGTTATCGAAAAATGGGGCGCTGAAAATGTTGCTTACATCCGTTTTGAAGCTGGAACCAACCTGATTGGTGGACAACCTTTTTCGATGGCCAACCTGCGCGAAGTTTCGGCAATTGCTAAAGCGCACAACATCATGTTATTGATGGACACCAGTTTGATTAATGAAAATCTTTATTTCATTAAAATCCGTGAAGAAGGCTACCAAAATATGCCGATTAAGGATATTTTGCACGAGATGATGAGCTATACCGATTTTTCCTATTTCTCCGGAAGAAAAGTTAGCTGTACCCGTGGTGGTGGTATTTGCACCAACAACCACGACATTTACATGAAAATGCGCGACTGGGTGCCACTTTATGAAGGATTTCTGACATACGGCGGTATGAGTGTCCGAGAAATTGAAGCCATGGCCGTTGGGCTGAATGAAACGCTGGATTTCAATGTAATCAGTCATTCACCAACATTTATCAAGTACCTGGTCGATGCTCTCGACAGTAAAGGCATTCCGGTAATTACTCCTCCAGGAGGTTTAGGATGCCATTTGGATGCAGGGCAATTTTTATCGCACATTCCTCAAGCCCAATATCCAGCCGGGGCGCTTGCCGCTGCCATGTATATTTGTTCAGGAATTCGCGGGATGGAACGCGGCACCATTTCGAGTGTTCGCGACGAAAACGGAGATGATGTTTTGGCTGATGTAGAACTACTCCGGTTGGCATTTCCTCGCCGGGTGTTTACTTTGTCGCAAATTAAATATGCCGAAGATCGTATACAATGGCTTTACGACAACCGCGAGCTTGTGGGAGGATTGGAATGGACTGAAGAACCACCAGTACTCCGCTTTTTTGTAGGTAAACTGAAACCTATCGGCGATTGGGTTGATAAACTGGTAGCTAAATTCCGTCAGGATTTTGGTGACAGCCTTTGATGCACAGAACCTATTGGGAAATCGTCATTAGTTATTTGGAAGTCGCTTTTTTAAACACTGTTTCCAAATGACTAATGGCCTTTTCCTAATTTTTGGGCTACCAGGCTGATGTAGAAAAGCTGAAAGGCATGATAAATCATGATTGGAACCAGAAAAATACTTCCAGCACTGCTACCTGCAAAAATAACTCCCGCCATCACAGAACCGTGCATAAGCGATTTTTTTGAACCACAAAAAATCACGGTGATACTGTCTTCCCGGTTAAACTTCATCAATCGGGTCAAGGCTCTGGTCAGGTTAAGGACCACAAAAAATAAGGCGATAACACTTGCGGTGAGGATAATTAATTCGGTCCAGCTGATGCTCTCGAAAATGCCGTTCAGGAACGAATCGCTGAAGCTATTGTAAACCACCGAAAGAATGACAGATTTATCGTATAGGCTCAGATATTTGTTGTTTCGGGTTGCCCAACTGCCCCAGAAACGGTGCAAAACCAATCCGGCAATTACCGGTAGTAAAATGCTGGTGATCAAATCAATCATCACACCTCCAAAATCAAATGATTCGGCCTGTTTTTCAAGGAAGAAACCCATCAGGAGTGGGGTTATAACAATGCCAATTACTCCGGAAATGCTGGCATTGAAGATGGCACTCGGAATGTTTCCTTTGGCAATTGAAACCATAACCACCGACGACGAAACCGTTGATGGCAAAGCGGCCAGAAAGAAGACTGCGAGCCACAAAATTTCATTTTCAGTGCCTTTCAGAAATGGACGGAAGAGCAGCACCAAAAAAGGGAATAAAATAAAGGTAATCGACTGAATGAGTAAATGCAATCTCCAGTTTTTGAGGTCGTTTACCAGCTTTTCGGGACTCAGCCGCAAACCATAGAAAAAGAAAAGAAGGGCGACTCCATATTGAATGATTTCTTTCAGATGAAAAGAGCTGTTCTCTCCTCCAATGCCAGGGATGAGCCAGGCCAATACAATCATCAATATAATCCCGATGATAAACCGGTCAGGAAGGTATTTCATTAGTTTGGCTTTCATCGGGGGTTTTTGATCATTTGTTTCAGTTCTTCTCGTATGATTTTGCCACTGACGGTTTGCGGGAAATGCTCCAGAAAGCAGATGATTTTGGGTCGTTCGAAAGGCGCCAAAAGAGTATTGATTTTTTGTTCCAGGACTGTGGTTCCTGCTGGGTTCCCTTCAATAACCAACGCCAGTTTTTCACCCAGTTTTTCATCCGGAACCGAAGAAACCACAAAACGTTTGTTGATTAACGCTTCCAGCTTTTTCTCCAAAGCCTCAGGCGAATATTTTATTCCTCCTGAAATAATGACCGAATCGGCTCTTCCCAAAATGCGAAAAGCGGTGTTTGATTGAAGTTCGGCCATATCGTTGGTTTGAAGTAGACCAGTAAACTCCGGAAGGTAAATTTGCAGGCAATCGTTTTCACTCAGGCCGACTGAAATACCCGAAAGGCAATGATAAAAATCTGATTTCCGCTTGCCAGAAAGCTCGCGGATGGCAATGTGCGAAGCGGTTTCAGTCATTCCATAAGTGATAACGATGCGACTTGAAAGTGGGCTTATTCGCGCCTCCAATTCTCCTGAAATGCCAGATCCGCCAATCAACAGGTTGTGGATGTTTTGCAGCTTTTCTATTCCTGAAGACTGCTCAAATAGCTTAAAAACCTGGTTGGGAACCATGGCTCCAAAGTCGAATTTTTCATCTTCAAGGAATTCAAAATCAGTAGTAGGATCAACTGCAATCAGGTTCATTTGCCCCACAATGGCGCGGACGACCATCATTTTCCCGGCAATGTAACGGCAAGGCAGACTAAGCAAAAGCCGGTCATTTTTCTGGAGCCCGAAATATTGAATGGTTCGTTCGGCGCTTTTCTGCATCACCAATTTGGGTAATTCAATCGGTTTTGGCTCACCCGTGCTTCCCGACGTTTGAGCCAGCACAACATCCGAATCCGAAAACCATTCGTTTAGAAACAGATACAACTCTTTTTCCCATTCTGGAAGATTGGGGTTGCTGATTTGTTCTGCAATTACTTCAGGAGTAATTTTCTGGTTGTTGAGGATGATATGTGACGTTGCGGGTTTCAAGATATGAGTTGCGGGTTAAGTATTCAAAAGTCGTCGTCAGGATTGGAGCCTTGCAGATTTTGCAGGTTCCAGCTTTTCTCTGGGCGAAACCACAGTTGATCGCCCGCAATTTCGAGCGGAGAATCGAAGTTGTTGGTGAAAAGCTGCCCGGTTCCCAAACCTTGTTCGTTTTTGGCGTTCAGGTGAAAGGTCCATTGCGCAATGGCATTCAGCCCAATGTTCGATTCGAGCGCCGAAGTAATCCACCAGCCCGTTCTGTTTTTTTCGGCCAGTTCGATCCATTTTCCACAGCCTGAAAAGCCGCCGTGAAGGCTAGGTTTCAGAATGAGGAATGCCGGACGGATTGTTTCGAGCAACTTTTGCATTTCTTTACCTGAACTTATGCCAATCAATTCTTCGTCCAATCCAATTGGTACGGGCGACTGGCGGCACAATTCGGCCATTTCGTTCCAGCGACCGGTTTGGATGGGCTGTTCAATGGAGTGAATTTGCAAATCAGACAAGCGTTTCAGGTTTTCGAGTGCGGTTTGAAATGAATACGCGCAATTAGCATCAACACGGAGTGTAATTTCTTCCGGCGAAAACTCACAGCGGATGGCTTTCAGCAATTCCAGTTCAGTTTCAAAATCGAGCGCACCAATTTTCATTTTGATGCAACGGAATCCGGCATCCAGCTTGGCTCGAATCTGCTGTTTCATAAATTCAGGTGTTCCCATCCATATCAGTCCGTTGATCGGGAGTCCCTGTTCGCCACGGGTAAACGGAGAAGGGAAAAGTTCTTGTTTACCACCATTTCTCAAATCGAGCAAAGCCATTTCGATCCCAAATTTGATGGAGGGCCAGGCATTCAATTCTTCAGGAGAGGAAATGAAATAGCCAATTTGTTCGCAAACCAGGAGCAACCTGGCGCTCATTCGATTCAGACTTTCAATGCTCAAATCGGGCAGGGGAGCGCATTCGCCAATACCAGTGTTCGTTCCGTCGTTCAGGAAAATAAACCACGAATCGCGGGTGGTGTATACTCCTCGCGACGTGCCCGAAGCCTGTTTAAAAATGAGCGTATATTTTTGGAAGGAAGCCTTCATTGGAGTTAAGAGTGATAAATTAGGAGTTAAGGGTCTCTGTTACTTTTTCAACCTTTAAAGGATCAGTACATTCGGCCAGTATTTGCTTGATGCTCTTCAGGAAGAGAGGATGAATCAGTTCAGGAGCAATTTCGCAAAGCGGAACCAGCGCAAATTTTCGCTCCTGAATGCGTGGGTGTGGCACAACCAGTTTTTCTGTTTGAGTAATCAGATTGTCGTAAAACAGAATATCGATGTCGATGATCCGCGAATTGTATTGGTTGGCTTTGCGAATTCTGCCCAGTTCCTGTTCAATCTGTTGCGAGTTGGCCAAAACATCTTCCGGAGAAAGACCGGTGCTTATTTCCAGTACCTGATTCCAGAACATATCATCCGATTCAAATCCCCAGGGTTCGGTTTCGTATATGGCCGATTGGGTTGTGATTGGTCCAAGTTGCCGGGCAAGTCGTTCGCGGGCTTCCGAAAAAACCTGCTGTTTGTTGCCTAAATTGCCGCCTAAAAGGAGATATAGCTTGATCATAAGAACTGAAATGTGTAACAAAAACACTATTTTCGTACAAATCTATCGTTCATTTTAATCGAAACAAATTAATTCAAATAAATAAGCATGAAGCAATTTTTAAAATTTACGCTGGCCTCGATTGTTGGCGTGTTGGTTGCCGGTATTTTACTACTTTTTATTACCATTGGAATCGTAACTGCGATGATTTCAGGTTCGGAGGAAACAGTACAATCGGAGAGTAACAGTGTTTTACTCCTGAAATTTGATCATCAGATTGTTGACCGTGCCAGGAAGAATCCGCTGGAAGGCCTTGATTTCGGTCTGTTTCAGGGTGAGAAAACTGTTGGGCTGAACGATTTGCTCGATTGCATCCGGAAAGCCAAAACCGATCACAACATTCTGGGTATTTATTTGAATCCGAGCGATATCCTGACGGGAATGGGAACGGTTGAAGAGATACGGTCGGCGCTAAAAGACTTTAAAACTTCAGGAAAATTTATTTACGCTTATGGCGATGCTTTTTCGCAAAAGGCTTATTACCTGGCGACTGTAGCCGACAGTGTTATCCTGAATCCTCAGGGATCGGTTGATTTTCGCGGTTTGGGAGGCGAACGTACTTTCTACAAAAAAGGGCTGGAAAAACTCGGTGTCGAGATGCAGATAATCCGTCATGGTAAATTCAAATCGGCAGTGGAACCATTCCTTTTGGATAAAATGAGTCCCGAAAACCGCCTTCAAACCGAAACCTACCTGAAAAGTATGTGGAATGAAATGTTGACCGATATTTCGGCTTCACGGAAAATGGGCTTCGATGAATTGAACGACATTGCTGATGCTGTGGCTACATTCCGAAAAGCTGATTTCGCCAAACAGAAGAACCTGGTTGACCGTTTGAAATACAAAGATCAGGTGATTGATGACCTGAAAAAACTGACCAACACCGATGCGAAGGATGATGTGAAAGCGATTGATATTTACAAGTACATTAAAGTACCGGATTTGAATGGCGCTAAAACCCTGGCGAGAAAAAAAATAGCTGTGATTTACGCTTCCGGAGACATTGACACCGGAACTTCGGAGGACGAAATAAAATCGGAAGAACTGTCGAAGGCCATTCGCGAAGCACGACGTGATTCTTCGATCAAAGCCATTGTGTTGCGCATCAATTCTCCGGGCGGAAGTGCCTATGGATCTGAAGTGATTTGGCGCGAAGTAAAGCTGGCCGCTCAAGCCAAGCCGGTAATTGCTTCGATGGGCGATGTGGCTGCATCGGGCGGTTATTACATTGCCTGTGCCGCCGATACCATTATGGCTGACCGAACCACCATTACCGGATCGATTGGTATTTTCGGAATGATCCCAAACTTTCAGAATTTGCTGACCAACAAACTTGGCATCACACAAGATGTGGTTACCACTAACGAACATTCGGACATGATTTCGGTCACCCGCCCGATGTCGGCATTCGAACGCGACCTGATGCAGCAGACGATTGAAGCAGGTTACGATACCTTCATCTCCAGAGTTGCCGAAGGCCGCAAAATGGAGAAGACTGCCGTTGATGATATTGGGCAAGGCCGCGTTTGGGCTGCCACCAATGCAAAAGAAATTAAACTGGTTGACGTTTATGGCGGATTGACCGAAGCGATTGAACTGGCAAAGAAAATGGCCAAACTGGATAACTACCGGATTATTAATCTTCCTAAATTAAAAGATCCACTAGAGGAATTGATGAAAGAATTTACCGGATCGGCCAAAGCCCGTTTTATGAAAGATGAATTGGGCGAAGGATACAAATACTATGAGCAACTGCGCGGAGTTGTGGCGCAACAGGGCGTTCTGGCCCGGGTTCCTTACGATATTGACATTCATTAATAAAATCAGGGAAAAGCCATCAGTCATTGGGAGTAGGGGAAATTTGATTTTTAACGATCTAATTTCTAATGACTAATGATATTTTATTTTCACTCTTTTTCTTATGGCGTACAATCAAACTTTGGCAAACCGGCTCAGGGAACAACTTCAGGATTTGGATGGAATCGAAGAAAAGGAAATGATGGGTGGACTGTGTTTCATGCTCAACGATAAAATGTGTGTGGGTGTGTTTAAAGATGAATTGATGTGTAGGGTTGATCCTACAATTTACGAAGAAGTGCTTGAAAAGACTGGTTGCCACGAGATGGACTTTACCGGAAAGTCTATGAAAGGCTGGGTGCTGATTGAAGATTCCGGAATGAAGACTGTTGCCGACCTGAAGTATTGGATTGGCCTTGCCGTTGACTATAATAAATTTGCCAAATCATCGAAAAAGAAAAAATAAACAACTACCAATGAAGACCAAACTTCTCTTTGCATTCCTGAACCTGATGTTTTTCAGTTCATTCGCACAAAAAAACATTCCGTGCCTGATCAAAACTTCGATGGGCAATATCTGGATAGAACTCTATGCCGAAAAGGCGCCAGTTACAGTTGCTAATTTCCTAAAATATGTTGATCAGAAGTTGTATGATGGGAGTAGCTTTTTCAGGGTTTGTACGCCTGAAAATGAAAAGAACAGGAAGGTGAAAATACAGGTTGTGCAGGGTGGCGATGTTCCGGAAGGGAAAGAGTTTGAACCGATACCCATGGAAACAACCCAACAAACCGATATCCATCACCTGAATGGTACGTTGTCGATGGCCAGAGACGCGCCGAACACGGCAACCAGCAGTTTTTCAATCTGCATTAACGACCAGCCAGATTTGGATTTTGCCGGAAAGCGTAATCCCGACGGGCAAGGATTTGCCGCATTTGGAAGAGTAACCAAAGGAATGAAGATTGCCCGGAAGATTCAGTCACAAAAAGATAAAGATCAATATCTTGTTAATCCGGTAAAGATTATCTCGATCCGGAGATTGTAATAATAGTTTGAATTATACATTTGCAAAAGGGGAATCACATTACTTTTAAAACGCAAAAAATGAAGAAACTATTTTTATTAAAAGCTGATTTTCAGGATGCCAGCCGGGCTGATGGCAAACGGTATTTTTGTCCCGATTGCGTAATGATTGAAGGCCTTTTATCATACTATCCGCGCCTTTTAAACGAGTTGGAAGTGAAATACGTCAACTTCGCCCGCCCGCGCCCGGCATTGGTCGATCTTTTGGGTGAAGAAAACCAGAGTTGCCCGGTTTTAGTGCTCGAAGACGGAACATTTATCAACGATACTGCCGGTATTATCCAACATTTGATTGAAAAGCATCAGATAGGGCATTCGCATTAGAAGAAATATTTGTAAAGAAATGTATAATGAAAAAGGATCCGATCTATTCGCCAGATCGAATCCTTTTTTGCATTTGTCTCTCGTTTCTAAAAGTTATATCCTAAACCCAGTTTAATTCCGCTCTCGTATAAATTTTCATGATATGCTCCTTTCTTACTCCGAAGTATCAAGTGCCTCTGGTAGAAAGGATTTAAACTGATGGTGAAGCTTTTCAGGGTATAACGTCCGCCTATCCCGAGCCCAAATCCAATCCCCGATTGGTTGTATGTTGATTCGGAAGTCTGACGATGCAGTTCAAAGTCGATTGTTGGACCAGCATTAACAAAGAAATACTTCCAAAAGGTTAAATCTGCATAAATAGGAACTGACAGCATCTTTATATTCGATTCTTTATAATGCATAATGCCATCAGGAAAATAGTCCGTTTCAATTTTATTAATTGAATATTCCAGCCCTGATTCTAAGGAAAAGAACCTATTAATTTGTCTTGAATAATTCAATTCATACAACTTAGCTCCCTTGCCGGTATACCCCATATCACCATCCCATCCCTCTGGAATTTCTAATCCGTTACTGGCTGGTGAAAAGATGATTGATACTCTGTTTTTCGTCTGAGAGAAGGCGACCAAGACCAGCAGAATACAAGTTGTGATAAGAACTATTTTTTTGAGCATCTATTTGAAATTAAGTTTAATTCAAACATAGATGAAAACTTCTATTCTATGGTTGCGTTGCCTAAAAAATCAATAATTTTCCCTTGAAATTTTTCCTTTCACCCTTGCAAAACTATAAAATCCTAAAACTCCTTACTTTTAAATAAACTTCTCCCTTTTCTGCAAATTAAACAGACCATAGAGAACAAAAAGGAGGGAACCAACAGCCAGAAAAATGCGATTTTTCATGGTCGTTTCCTGCCACACCATTTCGTTGAGCCGGTTCGGAATTTCAAAAGGGTTCAAGAAAATGTTCCACATCGTTCGTTCCAAAATTCCAGACATGATCAACAGTCCAACCCCAATGATGACCATTACTACAGCGGTTCCATTACCATTTTTGATGATCGTTGAAAACAGGAAGGCCAGTGATCCGAGGAAATAGATGGGGAACATCACATGCCAGGTCAACTCAAAAATACTTACGGGCGCCAAAAGGTAATAACTCATCACGGTCAGGCCAATCATCATCAGGAAAACCAACACAAAAACCAGCACCAGTCTTACCAACCATACTTTGTAGCGATAATCGGGAATGCCAAAGAGGATTTCAAGGATTCCTGCATCCAGATCATTTTGGATACCGAAAGTCATCGGATAGAAAATAAGCAAGATGCCCGGCATAATCTGTAAGTCAAAAATAAATCCTTCGTCGAGCGTACCATTATCGTAAATGTTGGTGATGGCGATAAAAAAGTAGAACGAAATGGCTGCCACCACAAACCAGATAAACCGGTTGCCAAAAATGACCTTCATATTGTATTTCACCAATTTATGGAACAAGGTCCAGATGTTGGCGGCTGAGATTGTTGATTCCATAGTTTTATTTTTTAAGTTCCTAAGCGACAAAGTTCCTAAGTACCTAAGAAAAAGCATCCTTCGCTTTGGTACTTTGAATCTGAGGTACTTTGTCTCTTTTTACATCATTTCAAATCCTTAATCAAACACAAATACGCGTCTTCCAGTATCGGACTGACTGGCAACGCATCTTCCGTCGGCTTTTTCTTCGAAAGGAAACGCACCCTGATCAGATCGCCCTGCTTCATGTGATGCGTAACGAGCTGTTTGTTTTCCATTTGGTCGAATTCCTCAACCGAAATATCATATTGCCAAACCATGTCTTTGGCCAGATGTACCATATTCATTGGTGTTCCGTGGTATTTTACCCGTCCACGGTCGATCACTGCTACCTGGTTGCACGAGCTTGAAATATCTTCAATAATGTGCGTCGAGAAGATCACGATGCGCTCGCGGCTCAACTCAACCAGCAAGTTGCGGAAACGGATGCGTTCGCGTGGATCGAGCCCGGCTGTCGGTTCGTCAACAACCATGATTTTGGGCAAATGCAGTAATATCTGCGCAATACCAATTCGCTGTTTCATACCTCCGGAAAAAGAGCCGATTTTATCGCTACGTTTTTCCCACATGTGGACGGCTTTCAGCACGTATTCAATGCGATCCTTGCGTTGTTGCTCGTCGGTAAGTCCTTTCAGGATGGCCTGATAATCAAGAAAATCTTCGGCAGGCATGTTTTCGTAGGTTCCAAATTCCTGAGGGAGATAACCGATGAGCCCCTGAAGTTCTTCGCGTTTTTCCTGCGTATCAATGCCATTGATCCATATTTTTCCATAGCTCTGTTCCAGAATGCCACAGATGATGCGCATCATGGTCGATTTCCCGGCGCCATTGGGGCCCAGCAAACCAAACATTCCGGTAGTTATTTCGAGCGAAACACCATTTAATGCCTTGAATGGCTGATGCTGTTTGCCAATTACAGGTATCTTTTTCACTGTTCGCAGCAATCCACGGCGCATGGTCCCGAAACGGCCTGTAATGCGGTCGATGTTGATTTTTTCCTGATAGAGTTTTTTGGCAGTCACCGAGATGACCAGCGCCAGATACCACAGTATTCCAAATGTAACTACCAGTCCGATGGTTTTGGTTACTTTCCAGACCATAAATGTTTCAATGGCAGGCAGAATCCAGAATAAGAAATACCGAACCCAACCGTAGATTTTCAGCGGTCGTTTCTTGTTAGTTTTTTCGGCTCTGAAATTCAGGAAAAAGCTGAATGGTTTCCACATGCTCAATGCGAGGTTGGCAATTCCGACCGAAAGCAGGAGCGACCAGAAAGCGGAATCGAGGTAGATAAAGCTGAAATAAACCAGGAACCCGAGTACCGGCAATTGCCAGACGATGTAATCGAATTCGCGTAGTGTATGATACTTTTTTTCGAGTCCGGCACGACGACGAATCTTTTTACCGGCTTCCCATTCGCGTGAGAACTGGCTTTCGCGGTCGTATATTTTAACCAAATTTTGGATACGGATGCTGATGGTGTCCTGATCTCCGATGAGTTTGGTCTGTGCTTTCCGCAAACTGTTGAGTACAAACCAGGTTGAACCTGGAACAAGAATAACGACCAATACAAAATCGAGCATTTTCCATAATCCGGAATCAACATTCAGGTAAATGAGCAGGAACAAGCCTGCCATCAGCACAAATTGGGTGATCCTGATCCGGAGCGAAAGTTCTTTAAACCATTCGATGGCATTTTCCAATCCGGAATAGAATGTTGGGATAAATACCAGCGTAAGCATCGTGCTCAGTGCCAAACCTCCAATTACGACGATGGCAAATGGGGCGCCAATGGCACTCACGTATTCGGCATCGCCCATAGCCAACGGAAACATTCCTACGATGGTCGTGATGGTAGTAATCAGGATAGGGCGCACGCGCGACAGACCGGCAGTCATCAGGGCACGCGAACGGCGGAATCCTCGTTTGCGAAGGATATTGGTATAGTCAATCAGGATAATTCCGTTGTTGACCACCACGCCAAGCAATATCAGGAAGCCGATCAGCGTGTTTGAACTGAGTAAACTGTTGTTGGTAATAATCAATGCAAGCAGCGAACCGATGGCTGCCAACGGAATGGAGAAGAGCAGCACAAAAGGTGTTGCCAGCGATTCGAACACCGAAGCCATAATCATAAATATCAGGACGATGGCCGCTCCAATCAGGAAATAAAACTCCGAAAAATCGGTTTCTTCGTGAACCACTTCGGCTGCAACTCCCGATGGCAGGTTGTAGTTGGCCACCAGCTCATCAATTTCGTATCGGTAGGCAGCCAAAAGATCTTTTGAATTAGCGGCTTCGCTCACAAAACGGTAATTCACCTCAATTTGTTTTTCCTGATTCACCCGGTTGATGCCCGAAAGTCCGCTGGCATAAACAATATTGGTAAAATCCTGAAGGTCGTGAATTCCTCCTGAAGCATCGGTAACCTGAACCATTTTCAGTTCGTCCATGTTGCGGTCGGTCTTTTGCTTTTCGCCTTCAACCGGTTCTTTTTGCGTGATGATAATCTCATATTCATCAACGCCTTGTTTGTACTGAATACCGGTTGCAATTTCTTTCGAAAAAGAATTCAGTTCCGACAAAACATTGCTGAGCGAAATGTTGTATTCGGTCATCAGCAGCGGGTTGAAATACAAATGCACCTCTGGGCGGTTGTCCGAAATATTCAGATTCACGGTCTGCACCGACTCAAGCTGGTCAATGAAATATTTCAGGTCTTCGCCAACCGCTTGTAGCTTCTTAAAATCCTGACCTTTGAGCACAATTTTTTCTTCGTCGGTTCCAATGCCCATCATTTTCTGGAAGCTGCCCATCATGTTTCGGCTGCCACCTTGGAAATTACGTGTGCTTTGTGTTTGTGTGAACGAGATCGACGAAGCTTTGATGTTATGCGTCCGGTCGTTAATATCGGTTTTGACCTGAGCAAAAGTACGGTCGGCGACCTCTTCAAATTTATCTTTCAGTTTGATGGTAACTGTAGCTTGTTCTTCCTCTATTTTGCTTACCACATCTTGCTTCTCAGCTAAGTCGTCCAGCTTTTTCTCAATTTCCTGAACCGTGCGGTCGGTGGTTTCGAGCGATGAGCCTGAAGGCATGGTTACGTAAAGGCGAATTTCCTTATTCTCAACTTCCTGAAGTGAGTTTACGCTAACGGCCAGGCAAATAAAAACTGCCAGAAAGAATGCCGTGATTCCACCAATGATCGTAGCTGCCGGATACCGCATACACGATTTCAGGAATACCAGGTAAACCTGAACCATGCGCATATTGGTGGTTACTTTTTCGTAGAAAATATTTTTGGCAACCTGCCGCCTCAGTAAAGCATACGAGGCCATCGGAACCAATAATATGGCTACGGCCAGCGAAACCACAACGGTTGAAATAATTGAAATACCCACGTTGTAGCCCAACATGACAACCATGAAATTCTTCGAGAATACGAAAGGCAGGAACACGCAAACTGTGGTAAGAGTCGAGGCCAGGATTGAGCGCCAAACTTCGGTTGTACCCTGAACAACCGCCTGCATTGGGGAATATCCTTTACCTGCAAGACGGTAAATATTTTCGAGCACTACCACACTATTATCGAGCAGCATCCCGATGGCCAAAGCCATACCAACCAGCGTTAGGCTGTTGAGTGTGATGTCGAATGCATAAAACAGGTTAAACGAAGTAAAGATGGAGATAGGAATAGCCAACGCAATAAACGCTACGATCCGCAGGTTTTTCAGGAAAATCCAAAGAACGAAAATGGCCATAATGCCGCCAATCATTGCAAGGTCAATAATCTGGTCAATGTTCTTTTCCATCTGGTCGGCCGAATTGCTTATTTCAGCAATCTCAATTTCTTTGGTCGCCATTTTTTCGTTGAGGTTCGCCACTACTTTTCGGGTTGCTTTCGAGAGCTCAATCATGTTGGCCTGCGAATCGTTAACCAACAATATGGTTACCGCATCCTTTCCGTTGACACGGCTGAACGACGTTTCCTCTTTTACCCCGAACCGAACTTCAGCAACATCTTTCAGCAGGATAGGACCGCTGGCAACAACCAGGTTTTCCAAATCCTCTACCTTGGTATATTCGGCGGTAACATGCACAAAGTACTGAAGTGTTTTTTCCTTCAAATTGCCCACATAAGTTCGCGAACCGGTATTTTGCGAAAGTAATGAACGTATTCTTCCGGGTGTAATGTGATAGGCTTCGCAAGCCTTGGTATCCAGAATAACCTGAATCGATTTTTGTTTTCCGCCATACACATTGACCGATGCAATTCCGTCGATGTTTTCCAGATCGGGTTTAATCGTCTGCTCTACAATGGTGCGTACACGGTCGACTCCGCCCTCGCCACGAGCCTGCAATTCCATGAACTGACTGTTCATCTGTTTCAGGTCGACTTTGGCCACATTCACCCGCACGTTTGCCGGCATCGACGATTGTATCTCGTTGATCTTTTCCTGAAGTTTCAGGTAAGCATACTTAAAATTGACCCCTTTTTGATAATAAACAACAATGGAACTCTGTTTCGAATTCACGTTCGACTCAATGGATTCAATACCTTCGAGAGTGCCAATAGCTCCTTCGATCGGAATAACCACCTGATTTTCCATGTATTCCGGAGCCAGATCGGTAGGCGAGCTGGCCTGAACGAAAAGGAACGGAAGTTCGGCATTGGGCAACAATTCGACCGGCAGTTGTTTGTAGGAGACGTACCCCAAAACGGATAGCCCCAAAAACAACATGCTGATCAATATTTTTCGCTGTATGATGAATTTCATTAGAAATCTATAAGTTAATGATATACCTATCTGTTAGTTCTATTATTTCATTTCTGAATGTAAATCCTGTTTTGTCCGAAAGATTTGCTGCGCTTTGTTCAGCATTTTTAAGCGGACGGGTTTAGCTTTATCATCTCATCCGTTCACTAAAGTGAACGGCAAAGGATATCTCACAATGAATAACAATTGAGCTATCCTTTGCCGTTGGCTTAAGCCATCGGATATTCATTATTTTCAAATCTTTTCCACAAAATCCATATTGTCGTCAGCATATTCTTTTTTTCTCCGGAATCGGTCTTTCAGTCCGTCCAGCACATCGAACACGCATGGGATGACAACCAGCGACATGATCGTTGAGGTTATTAATCCGCCAATTACGGCCAAAGCCATTGGTGCACGAAGCGAAGTACTTTCACCAAAACCAAAAGTGAGCGGTAGCATAGCCAGAATCGTTGTCAGTTTGGTCATCAAAATCGGACGGATACGCTGTTGTCCGGCCTGTTTGATGGCTTCAACGCGCGAAACGCCTTCTTTCTGGATCTGCAAAATCCGGTCGACCAGCAGGATCGAGTTATTCACGGCAATACCCACCAGCATAATGATTCCGATGACGGCCATAATATTCAAGGTCTTTCCCATGATAAAGAAAATCAGGATTGAACCGACAATGGCGAATGGTATGGTTGTCAAAATAGTGAATGGATGGAGCAGCGACTCGAACTCGGCCGCCAGTACCATAAACACCAGAATAACCGACAACATTAGAGCGAAGCTAAGCGCATCCATCGATTCCTTTCTTTTTTCTTCTTCTCCGGTGATCTTGATTTTATAATCGGTAGGAAGCGGTATGTCGGAAATCGCCTGATTTACTTTGGTTACCATCTTGTCGAGCGCAATGTCTTTATTCATGTAGCCCGTAATTTTGCCAATGCGTATCTGGTTTCTGCGGAAAATTTCCTTCGGAGAGGTATCTTCTTTGATGGTCGCAATTTCGTTGACCCGAATAACCTGAGTTCCGTTTTTGATTTCCATATCGGCTAAATCGGCCAGTCCTTTGTCAGGCAAACGAAGGGTGATATCCTGCATTTCTCCACCTTTTTCAATGGTTCCGGCTTTTTTACCGGTTAACTGGTTCTGAATTTGGGTGACCACATTGGTTACACTCAGGTTAAAAATCCCTGCACGTAATCGATCAACCATGATTTCCACTTCAGGCGATCCTCCTTCCATCGATGCTTCGAGGTTATACAATTCAGGAATACCCTGAACTCTTGATTTCACCTGATTCGATAAATCTTCAATCACTTTCAGATCTTCACCCTGAATTTCGATCACCAGAGGCGCTTCATCAGTTCCCATTAATCCGCCCAGTGCTGTTTGGTCTTGAACAAATTTCAGTTCGAGATCGGGCAGTTCGCCCAATGCTTTCGAAATGGATTGGATAGCCGTGGTAGAACCCATGGTGTCATTGGCCTTCAGTATAATTTTGATAGTGGCCGTATTTTCACCCTGGAATAGTGCATCCTGACTGGCAAGCAATCCGGTCGACGGCCCGGCCTGACTGAAAAGGGTTTCCAGATGATCGCCCAATACTTCGCGGATCATGTTTTCGAGGTTTTGCACCGCAGCGTCAGTTCGCGAAAGACGTGTTCCTTCCTGCATTTTTACCTCCAGGCTAAATTGCCGGGTTTCTGATTTGGGCATAAACTCGGTACCAATGTAGGGAACCAAAAGAAAGGAGGACGCAAGTAAGACAACTGCACCAATGATTACCGCCCATTTAAACGGAAGTAACCTTCCTAAAAACCGGCCATAACCTTTCACCTGAACAGATTTCGAAGCACCTGTTTTTTTGCTGTTTTTGAAAAAATAATTGTACAGCATTGGTATCAATAGGATGGCTGCTACTAGTGATGAGAATAAGGAGAACGTAATTGTCCATGCCTGATCGCGGAAAAGTGCACCGGAAGCGCCGTGCAGATATACAATAGGCAGAAATACAATAACCGTTGTAATTGTTGACGAAGTGATTGCACCACTGACCTGTGAAGTCCCATTAATCGCCGCTTCTTTAACCGACATGCCAGTCTCGCGTAGACGGAAAATGTTTTCCATCACCACAATGGCATTATCGACCAACATTCCGGCACCAAGTGCCAGTCCTCCAAGTGTCATTACATTTAGGCTGAGCCCGTTGAAATACATCAGGTTGAAAGTGGCAATGATTGAAACCGGCATGGAAACACTGATTAACAAGGTGGTTCCGATTCGGCGCAGGAAGATAAAAACGACGAAAATAGCGAGTGCCATTCCGATCATCGATGTATCTTCAACTTCTTTAATGGCATTGCTGATGAAAGTTCCCTGATTGGACACCACTTTCAGTTTGTATCCGGGCAAAGCTTTCTCCATGTCAACCAATGCTTTCGATATTTCTTCGACAGCCTTTACTGTGTTGAAGCTCGTTTCCTTGTAGATCGACAAACCCAGACAACGGACGCCGTTCATGCGGACAATGTTTTCGGGTTCTTTGTTGGCGAAACTGATTTTGGCCACTTCGCGCAGGTAAATCGGAGCTTTTTCGGATGTTGTACTGCCCGTTGTAATCGATTTGTATCCAACAATGGTATTTTCAAAATCACTTATATCTGTAAGCAGACTAACTCCCTTCACTACATATTTC
>Ga0208789_1000345_pt1 | contig 49498 bp, 43 predicted proteins | sample Methanotroph_Enr_FD_187368 | JGI IMG/M metagenome (GOLD analysis project Ga0208789, IMG submission 187368) | Enriched soil microbial communities from Old Woman Creek wetland in Ohio, USA - Methanotroph_Enrichment_5 (SPAdes) (version 2) | ecosystem: Environmental > Terrestrial > Soil > Wetlands...
CACGATGCTCAATTCGATGGCAAAAACAGGCGACGAATGGGACCCTGATTTTGCAAAGCAGGCTTGATTTTGAACACAGTTGCTGCATGGATGCAGGAGGTAGAGCAATGCAGGAGCAATTGCCGAGGAGCAAATATCTGTCCTTGCCAGAATAACGGTCTCTGATAGAAGCGGGTGCTTTTCGTGGACAATGCGTAACATCAGTTATTCATAATATCCCCATGCGAACGTTGGCAGGCCGAACTATTTCAATAATCAATCGTTCACTGTATTCTATACATTAACCGATCATCGCTCCCATGCCACTGTCCGGCAATGCTTTACGGGGCGTCAACAACGCTATTTCCGCGGTTTCCACGGGAACCGCACCCTAAACTAAAAGTTGGAATCTATTAAATAATGACTAACGAATCCCTCCGCCCTTCCTGGAAAAGTTATCTTGAGTTATGCAAGCCTAAAGTGGTTGCCCTGATCGTTTTTACGGCTATGGCGGGGATGTTATTAGCCGTTCCCGGAATGCCGCCCATCGGCCTGTTTATCTACAGTAGCTTGGGTATTGCCCTGGCCGCCGCCTCGGCCGCCGCGATTAATCATTATATCGATCGTGAAGCCGATGCAGTGATGGATCGCAACAAGAACCGTCCTTTGCCCAAAGGCGAATTAAGCTCCGCGAACGTCATCGCTTTTGCCGCAGTATTGGGCCTTGCCGCGATGGCATTGCTGATCGCTCTCGTTAACCCGCTGACCGCATTGCTGACGTTCTTATCGGCGCTGGGTTACGCGATTATTTATACGGTTTACCTCAAACGGGCAACACCGCAAAACATCGTTATCGCCGGCGCATTCGGCGCGACGCCGCCGATGCTGGGCTGGTGCGCAATGACCGGCGAACTGCATCCTTATTCGCTGCTGTTATTCTTGATTATTTTCGCCTGGACGCCGCCGCATTTCTGGCCGCTGTCCATCGCCAAGCGTAAGGAATTCGCCAAAGTCGGCATACCGATGTTGCCGGTAACACACGGCGTAGAACATACCCGCTTGCATATTCTGCTGTATTCCCTGCTGCTGTTTATCGTTACCCTGCTGCCCTACCTGACCGGCATGAGCGGCCTGATTTATTTGGGAGCCGTCGTGCCGCTGGGGCTGGGCTTTATTTATTTCGCCATTTTGATGATGCGCCGAAAAGATGACAAAACCGCGATGCGGACTTTCTTTTATTCACTGATGTACCTGACCGTCGTATTCATTGCCTTATTAGTCGACCATTATTTTAAATTTACATTATGACATTCACACATCACGAACAAACCCCGTCCCCGGAACATCCGTTCGCCGAATATATCCGCATCCTGGGCAAAGGCAAAAAAGGTTCAAGACCGCTAACCCAGGACGAAGCCTATCAGGCCATGAGCATGATCCTGACCGATCAGGTGCAACCCATTCAGCTGGGCGCATTCCTGATGTTGATGCGCGTCAAGGAAGAAACGCCGGAGGAATTGGCCGGTTTCGCACAGGCGGCACGGGAATCGTTTAATATTGCCGACAATGCGGTAAAAGTCGATTTGGATTGGTCGTCTTACGCCGGAAAACGCCGGCATTTGCCGTGGTTTTTATTGTCGGCTTTGTTGCTGGCCGAAAACGGCATCACCGTTTTCATGCACGGCGCCAGCGGCCATACCGCAGGCAGGCTTTACACCGAAAATATGCTCGGTTATTTGGGCCTAAAATGCGCTACCTCTATCGAAGATGCCAAACAGCAACTGAAACAACAGCATTTCAGTTATTTATCGCTGGAGCATTTTTGCCCCAAGCTGCAAGAAATTATCGAATTGCGCCCGATACTGGGTTTACGTTCGCCGGTTCACACCCTGGTGCGCTTGCTGAATCCGTTTGATGCAGAGTACAGCATCCAAGGCATTTTCCATCCCGGCTACCGGCCTGTGCATCAGCAAGCCGCCGCCCTATTAAATCAGCCGCACATGGCGGTATTAAAAGGCGAAGGCGGCGAAACCGAGCGCAATCCCGATATGGAATGCCTGGTGCAAAGCGTGCATAACGGCGAATTATCCGACGAAAACTGGCCTGCTTTGTTTAAACACCGGCACGTTAAACCAGAGCTGCTTGAGCCGGAGCAACTGGCGTTAATCTGGCAGGGAAAAGTGGAGGACGAGTTTGCGCAAGCTTCCATTATCGGCACTGCTGCGATTGCGATTAAACTGTTAGGCAAAGCCGATGTGCAGGAACAGGCACAGCAGTTGGCGACGGATTATTGGTTTAGGCGGGATAAGCAAAAATATGTAAAGTGATTAACGCCAAAACATAGAGAACGCTGTGCGCCAAGCATTCAATGTTGAGCATAGCGAGACCACACGATTGCTTTGCAACATCGTAAACTGGATGCATTGGCGTAATCATGTGCGCTTGAATCATACGCAAGTAGGTTTAGTGTAGTTTTTAGATTTTGCAATAGGCTTATGACATTTTGGCGCATTGCTCAGCTCAATATAACGCTTAGCTAGGGTGCAGCTGTTTATTTTTAGTCTGTTCGTATTGGGCGCTATGGGCAGAAAAAACATTGCCCATTCTTTAAAACTTAGTTAATAGAGACATATTGTTATGGTAAATAGATTACGATATTGGAAAATCGTTTTAATGATTATTCTTATCCAATGGATTCCGGGATGCTCGACGATTGATCAAAAGGCGCTAGTTCGAACAAACGAGGGACCTCAAAAAATAGCCATATTTTTTGACGGTACTAACAACGATGAACAATCAGATACAAATGTAAAAAAGTTACACTCCTTAGTTACGTTACAAAACAGAAACGACATCTCGGTCTCGGCGCTTTATATAGAAGGCGTTGGTGCTGATGATAAAATTATTGGCATGGCAACAGGTTGGGGGATTCAACACAGAGTAAAAATGGCTTATACATTCTTAATTGAACACTATCGTCCAGATGATGAAATATTCATCTTCGGTTTCAGCCGAGGCGCTTACTCAGCAAGAATTCTTGCTTCACTTTTATACCATGCAGGTATTCCTAACTTGGAGAGCAATAAAAGCTTTTCCTCTGCTGCCGACATCTCAGACATTGTTTACGATGCAGTTAAGGACGACGGTATAAGCTCTGAAAGAAGAAGAGATAACGTTATAGACAAGCATATTTCAATTTCCTCTCCTGTCCCTGTAAGTGTCTTAGGTTTGTGGGATACAGTGGAAGCATTAGGCATTCAAAACTCTGGGGCGAAACTTTTGCACAAATTAGGTTTTGCCGACTATGTGGCAAACATTGATAACCCCAATGAACGATACGGGGATCAGCTGTGTAATGTGAAACAAGCATTTCATGCTGTCTCCATTGATGATGACAGAGAATGGATTTTTACACCTGCACTGTTGACCCGAAAACATCTATTAGAAACCTGTTCTCTCGCACTAGGAAAACCTTTAATTAAGAATATCAACGACGTTGATGAGGTATGGTTCTCAGGGGCTCATTCAGATGTAGGGGGCGGCTATAACGACAGCCTATTGAGCGGAGTTTCCCTTAACTGGATGATTAAAAAACTTAAGGATACAAATTTATTGCCAAAGGATGCATCCGTCCCCGAAGATCCCTTCGGGTCCAGCCATAACCCGGAAAGCGGCTATTGGAGCCCTATTTATCATGAACAATCGAGACATATCTTCAAATACGCAACATCAGGAAATTACAATAATAAGAAAATAAAACTACATTCGTCAGTTATTGAGCGCTTAAAAAAAATAAAACCAAAAGACCATGAGTTTAATTGGATGAATAGGGGTGCGGATAAGGATGGGGATGGGGATATGAGTGAATATGCTTATCCTGAGTGTTTTGATAAAACAGAATACGGTCTTCTTAACTATAAAGATAAAGAATGTAAAAAAATCGATATTGTTTATGATTAGTTGAGCATCCTATAACTCTTACTTTTTCCATATACGCCACATAATATTTAGCCTGATCGTCAGAGGAATATTACAAATTAAAGGGGGCGATTGTTTATAGTTTTGTTGTCCCCTAATTTTGAATTAGTGAGAACGATCTTAAAAATCAAGGAATCAAATGAATAGCATAAATAATTTTTTGCTGATGCTATCTGTTTTAGCATCATTTGTTATTACAAGTTGCGCAAGCCATCAACCCATAAGGTATGACTCCCAGCTGCCTAGTTCAAATTTACCATCTTGTTTCGACGTGCCTAACAAGAAATTAACAGATGGGGCGAGCTGTATCGCGCTTGTTGAAGCTGGTAATAGGCAATCTCAAATTGGACTAAATGTAGAGCCGAGGGAAAAATACAAAGTTAGCGTGCCAGGAAGGCAAGCATGGTTTGACGCAACACGAAGAAATACTCCTTTATGCGGTGAAAAAGGTTCATTTTTAATGAACCTATTTAAAAAACGATCTCCAGAATCCTTGTGGTTTTCAGTTCTTGCCAATGTGATACCTAGCGATCAACCTGCCCAAGATTTATGTCAACAAGATTTATGTCAACAAGAATCCGTGTTCACCGCCCATGTTCCCGGGGAACTTATTTTATACCCAAATGATAACGACTATTTTTATGACAATAACTATGGAAAAATTTGGGTTAAAATTGAACATCAAAAAGCTAAGTAGTCGCTAGAATAACAGCAGTTAACCGTTCAATATCTCCGGAAACATCAATATCAACTACAGCTTCAGGCAATGCGACTTTCACCAATTCTTTTTCGAATTTCATCAACAACGGCTTGGCCCCTCGATCTCCCTCAAGCGCCAACAAAAGTTCAAAATAATCTGCCGGAAACAGCGCAGGCACCCCGACTGAATCAAGGTAATAACTAGCGACAATCCGTTCCGGTTCGTTTTGACGAACATCCAACAGCTTTTGCAGATGCCCGGCATTAATCAGCGGTTGGTCGCACAATAAAATCAATGCCGCAGCTGTAGAGTCCGGCAACGCCCGAATGCCAGCTCGAATCGATGCCGCCATACCCTGCTGCCAATCCGGATTAACAACGGCAGTAACGGCGTTCAAGTCGAGGCTTGCCTGTACTGCTTCGGCCTGAGCTCCCAACACAACGATAACCCGTTCACTCAAAACGGCCCGCGCATTGACAACCGCATGTTCCAACAGCGGACGGTTGCGCCATTCGAGCAATTGCTTGGGGCTGCCCATGCGGCTGGACGCACCGGCGGCTAAAACAATCGCGTAAACGTTATCGATGGCTGCATTCATGTAAATCAGCTGTGACTTTAGTGCTCAGTTGCCGCCCGCTACGTCCGCTCAATTCGGCATGAATCCCGGCCATAATCGACAGCGCAATTTCTTCCGGCGTTTCCGCGCCGATGTCCAAGCCGACCGGCCCGAACACTCGCGCGGTTATTTGCGACGCGTCGCTACCCAGGTTTTGCAATAGCCTGTCTTTGCGATGCGCCGGCCCCAATAGCCCGACAAACGGGATAGGGCTATTCACAATCGCCTTCAGATAGCGCCCGTCGTATTCGATGTTATGCGTCATCAAAACCAATGCACTGAACTGATCCAATTCCAGATTATCGACTATGTCTTCCGGCATGATATGCAGCAATTGGCCGGCCTGCGGAAAGCGCTCTTTTTTGACGTAAGCAGGCCTGTGATCTACCACGGTAACGAGCCAGCCAAGCGTTTTAGCGCATTGCACGAGCGGCATCGCGTCGGCGCCAGCCCCCACAATCAGCAAGCGCAACGGCGGATTGACCGGATCGTAAAATACCTTGATCTGTCGGTCACCGACGACATGCGTTTCGAGGCGCGGCTTTTGTTGCAATACGGTTTGTAGCGCCGCCGTGGTGAACGGGAAAAATGCCGCAGCTGGCAACTCATCGGATGACGCGGCGAAAAACAGGCTGAGACCGGGCGGAAAATCAATATGCCCGGACTCATAAACAGTGACTAGAACCCCGGACGCATTGGTTTCGGCTGCATCGGCAACGGTATTCAATGGACTGAAATGATCTTCCGCTTTCAACAATTGCAGCAACACCCTGACCGCGCCGTTGCAGCCCAGGCCTAAGCCCCAAACGGCGTCATCCGGGGAACGCATATCGTAAAACACCGTTTTGGCCGTGCCGGTCTCGAATACCGACCTTGCCTGTTCGACCAAGTCCCGCTCGAAACAGCCGCCGCCCAGCAATCCGGCCAATTCGCCTTGCTGGCTTATCAACATGCGCGCGCCGGCTTTTTGATAGGTCGAGCCGAAGGTCTCGATAATAGTCGCCAGCACGCAATTTTCGCTTTGCCGGTTCAGCAACCGGTAGGCACTGATGATGTGGTTAATTTTATTCGCCATGTATGATTCGCTAAGTGTATTACGGGTAGTGTTAAACATACCGGAGCATAAGCTTGGCCTCACTGTCATTAAGTGTGATTGCTGGTTCCCAAGCTCCAGAGACTGTGAAAGTATTATCAAAATCAGTTTAAAAGCCTATTCACCACGAAGGCACGAAGATCACGAAGGAAAAATAATTGTTTAAACTCAATGTATTGAAAACTTCGTGTCCTTCGTGCCTTCGTGGTGAATGCTTTTGATTTCGTTCTAAAATGAATACTTTCACAGTCTCTGGAGCTTGGGAACCAGCGTGAACCTGGAAGGTCTAACTCGCACGGCGTTAAGAACAGGCGGACGTCGTTAGTTAATGAAGACGATTTGCTCAACAGGAGTGCAAGCTTTGCTTGCGCTGGCAGGCGAAGCCTGCACTCCCGGTATACGAATATCAGCTCCAACTCAAATCAGTCCTCAGCAACGGCAATTGCCGCACGCGTTTGCCGGTAGCGGCAAAAATCGCATTGCACACGGCAGGCGCCAACGGCGGCAGCGCGGGTTCTCCCAGGCCGGTTACCGGGTTATCGGTTTTCAGGAAATGCACATCCACTCGAGTCGGGGCATCCGCTATCCGAATCATCGGATAATCGCCGAAATTGCCCTGCACGATGCGGCCTTTATCGATGTCCAATTCCTGGAACATCAGCGCGCCGAGGCCATCGATCACCGAACCCTGCACTTGGTTTTCCGCGCCGCTAAGATTAACGATTTGCGCGCCGATGTCGGTCGAAACCACGACGCGGTCAACCTTAAGTTTGCCGTCCTTCGACACGGTAACCTCGGCGACTTGGGCAATGTAACCGCGATGACTGAAATGAAAGGCAATGCCCTGCCCCTGGCCGCGCGGAAAGGTCTTTTTGCCCCACTCGGCTTTTTCCGCCACATGCTGCAACACATGCTTCATGCGATTGACGTCGTAGGGAATACCTTGCTCGCCGGTGCCGGGGATAAAACCCTTATCGCCGAGAATTTCCAAACGAAATTCCAGCGGATCGCGGCCTGCGGCATGGGCCAATTCATCGATAAAACTGTGAAACACCCAGGCCAACACGTTACTGCGCGGCGCTCGCCAAGGCCCCATTGGAATATTGCATTCCAGCGGCGTTTGCTCCAACAGGCAGTTTTCAATCCAACGGCCGGGAAATTCGTCTCCGGACAGGTTGGCGCCGCTGCCGAGTTCCAGCGACGGCTTGCCGTCCTTAACAAGTTTGTGCGCAAAAGTTACGAAATGGTTGTGCCAAGCGATCAACTTGCCTTTGTTGTCGAGTCCGCCGCGCAGAAAATGGAAGCCGCCAGCTCGATACTGGTCGTGGCGCAGGTCGTCTTCCCGCGTCCAGGTCAGCTTGACCGGCACCGCCAGATGTTGGGCGATAGCCGCCGCTTCGATAATGTAATCGGGAATCAAGCGCCGGCCGAAACCGCCGCCGCTACGGGTAATATGCAAGGTTACTTTGTCTTTGGGAATACCGAGTGTTGCGGTCACAATTTTTTGGCCGGCTTCGGGATTTTGCGTCGGCGCCCAGATTTCAATCGCCCCATCCTTGTACCAGGCCGTGCAATTCTGCGGTTCGATACTGGCGTGCGAGATGAACGGATAACTGTAAGCCGCTTCCACGGTTTTCTCGGCTGACGCAAGTGCAGCCTTGGCATCGCCGTCGTTGCGCAGGATTTCCGTTCCGGACTGCGTCGATAATTCCTTGGCTTTGGCGGCAAAACCGGACCAGCTTTGCGTAGCGCCCTGCCCTTCTTCCCAGACGACTTCCAATTGTTTGCGCGCGCTGAATGCCGCCCAAGTCGAGTCGGCAACGATAGCAACGCCCGGCAACAAGCCCTTAAGATCGGACCCGCCTTCGATAATAAAGGCTTTGCGCACGCCGGGTAGCGATTTGATTTTGTCCAAATTAGCGCTAACGGCTTTGCCGCCAAAAACCGGCGATTTCTCGTAAACGGCATACAGCATGCCGGGCAGTTTCACGTCGATGCCGAACAACGGTTTGCCGGTCACAATGCCGGGATTATCAAAGCCGCCGATGCGCGTACCCAGCAGCTTGTAATCTTTTGCCTCCTTCAACCGAACCGATCCGGGATCGGGAACCGGCAAAGCAGAGGCCTTTGCCACCAGTTGACCATAATCGAGTTTACGCCCGCCGGCCGGATGATGAACGGCGCTGTCACGAGCGACAAGTTCGGATACTGGAACTTTCCAAGTCTCTGCGGCCGCTTGTATCAGCATGGTCCGCGCGGTTGCGCCGAGTTTATGGAATTCTTCGTAATTGGTCGGCGTAGAACGCGAACCTCCGGCATTTTGACTGCCGTAAATCGGATCGAGATCGCCCTGAACAATCACCACATCCTTCCAGTTAACCTCCAATTCTTCGGCAATGACCATCGGCAGCGAGGTTTTGATGCCTTGGCCGATTTCAGGTTGCTTGCTGACCAGCGTCACCGTGCCGTTCGGTGCAATATGAATAAAGGCATTGGGTTTAAAGTCTCCGGTTTCAGGAATGCCGGACGGTTTAGCGACTTTTTTCGCCGCGCTATCGGCCACATTTAAATAAAACCCAAGAACCAGTCCGCCGCCAGCCAACGCTGACTTACGCAAAAAATCGCGGCGGCCGGCACTCTCCAACCGATTTGTGCTCATGCCGTCTCCTTAGCGGCGATTTTTGCCGCGCGATGAATGCCTTCGCGAATACGAAGATAAGTACCGCAACGGCACAGATTACCGGCCAACGCGGCGTCGATATCCGCATCCGTCGGGCGGGGATTTTTTTTCAGCAGCGCGGCGGCGGTCATGATTTGACCGGCTTGGCAGTAACCGCATTGCGGCACATCGAGTTCCTGCCAAACTTTTTGTAAAGGATGCTCGCCGTTTGGATTCAGCCCTTCTATGGTCGTTACCTGGCGTTTGCCTACGCCGGAAATCGGAGTTTGGCAAGCTCGGGCAGGCTGCCCGTCAATATGCACGGTGCATGCGCCGCACTGGCCGATGCCGCAGCCGAATTTGGCGCCGACCAGGTTTAAATGATCCCGTAATACCCACAATAAGGGAGTCTCAGGGGCAACATCCACGGTTTTCGGGGCGCCGTTTATGTTGAGTTTGTATTTGCTCATAAGTGAATGCTCGGATTGTTATTCATTATTTTTTGGTCAGGCTACGCTTCGGCACATTTATAGAGACCGAGTGATAATTGGCTTGTTATGTCTCGATTCGCTCATCAAACCGAATACTTGACGCGATAACCGAAACCAACTATTAGCCAAAGCAAAATGCGTACCGGATTAAGCCTGGCTGAGCTTTCAGGCTTAGGTATACCCTAAGCGATTGAATATAAAGAGCGTCTTTAAAAAATAGCGATTAAAAAGAGACAAATAAAGTGAACTCCATTAATCTGCTCTGCTGATATGCAAACAGACGGTGTTGTTTTATCAGCAGATCCTGTTGATATAGACACAGCACGATCACTGCATCATCGTAGAGAATCGTCATCATGGGACTCGGTATTTGTCTGCACTGAGGGCGGGATTGATAGACCTAATTTCCGTCTCCCGCATAGACCATGCTGTGACATCGCTTAGTATCACGGGAGCTCGCGCGGAATACATTGCAAACATAGAAGTCATTGAGCTTGAATCTCATAACAAGGCACCAGAAACCCGATCATGCCATACTCATTGTTCATATTGACATATAGTGTTATAAAACAGATTATTCGATCGGGAAGGGATAACGGCATTGCACTATCATCCTTCACACGCCACCAGATATACAGTTTCCTGCATCCGATGGTTAAACCCTGCGATTTAATTCATCGCAAAATTCGATAATACCAAAGTCGGATTTTGAGATACTCCCTAAAGATATTCGTATAAAAAATGTAACTATTCAGCGAAAAAAGAAATAGAACACGGATGCCAAAAGTAGGCGCCTCTAGGCGACACGGATAGGACGGATTTACACAGATTTTTTCAAAATATTCTGGGTTTTTAATCGGTGATTATCCGTTTAATCAGTGTCATCCGTGTTCCATTAATCATTTTTAGCATACGCTGAACAGTTACTAAAAAATATGCTATCCGATATTTTCACTCTTTAATCCCTATGAAATTTATTTGCCAATCCGCTCCAAGCAATGTGTTGACTGACGGGATTGCGACTTGCAAGTATGAAGATATTCCCGCCTTATTTGCGCAATTGAACGAGTTTTTCGCAGAAAGAGACATTCGCCAACAGGATGGTTTGGTTTTAGATTGCGAAAACTCACTGCCTAGCGCGCTGGTTTTATTATTTTTGCTTGAGCACGGTTACCATTTTTTGCTGTCTAAATCGGAAAATAACCAACAAACTCCGCCTTTGTTTTGCCGCTATCAATTACAAATTAACGCAACCAGCTTAAACCCGCGCGAATTCTTAACCGTTATTGAACACAACACGCACACACTGGCTCCGGTTGGCGGTGAATCCAAACTGTATATGCGTACATCCGGCAGTACCGGCAAGCCTAAAATCATTGTGCATAGTCATGCAAGAATATACGGCAACATTTCGATGTGTGTTCAGCGCTTAGGTTTAAGCCCTCAAACACGCATGGCATTACCGGTGCCGATTTCTCATTTATTCGGCTTGGGTGCAGGATTTTTACCGGCCGTTTCCGTGGGAGCCTCTGTGGATTTACAAAAGAGCGCCAATATTATTAGTTACTTGAAGCGCGAAAAAGAGTTCAATCCTAATACCGTATTCATGACACCCATTTTTTGTGAGACCTTGCTGAAAGGTCGCAAAACCGCCCGTCCTTATCAATTGACGGTTGTTGCCGGTGATAGACTACGCGAAGGCGTATTTGAAAAATACGAAGCCTTGTTCGGCTGTTTAGTGCAGTTGTACGGTAGCACCGAAATGGGTGCAATTGCCGCAGGGAATCCTCTGGACAGCAGTACGTTACGCGCACAAGCCATCGGTTTGCCGATGCCGGATGTGCAAATAATGGTCGATAAAACGACAGAGGAAGTTTGTGATAATAGCCCGGACAGCGGTGAGATTTGGTGCAAAAGGCGATATGGTTTTGTCGAATGTTGGGACAATCAAGCTCAGCTTTTAGGATTGGAACAAAGCAACGCCGAGGGATGGTTTGGGACACGCGACTTAGGGCGTCTCTTGCCTAATGGCTATATCGAAGTGTTAGGGCGATGCGATCACAGCATTAAACGCGATGGCTTATTGGTCATGTTTTCGGATGTCGAAGCGGCTTTATTAAGCATTAATGGCGTAGAATCGGCTGCCGTTACGGCTCGCGGCGAGAGTCTGCGTGGTAAAGGTCTCTGGGCTTTCTGTGTCGTTAGTGATGACAGTCAATTAGACAGTTCGGCGCTACGTTCCTTGTGTTTTGAACGGCTGCCTAAACGCGCCGTTCCAGACCGAGTGGTAATTATTGATGCCTTGCCGCTGTTGCCGAATGGCAAAATAGACCGTCAATCTTTGCTAACGATAGGGCAATAATAATGGTAAGCGGCTTGTAACTATTCAGCGAAAAAAGAAATAGAACACGGATGCCAAAAGTAGGCGCCTCTAGGCGACACGGATAGGACAGATTTACACAGATTTTTTCAAAATAGTCTGGGGGTTTAATCGGTGCTTATCCGTCTAATCAGTGTCATCCGTGTTCCATTAATCATTTTTAGCATACGCGAATAGTTACAGCGGCTTTTTGTATTCGCGTTTTAAAAAATGGACTACTTTTGAAAAAAGAACAAGCTGACGATGTCTTGCTGCCTTTTACAGAACAGGATTGGCAAGAACAGTTGGGGCTTTTGTCCCTGATTTTAATTTCCGCAGGCGGTACGCTCAATTACGATTTTGCGCTCGCAGGACAAATGGCGGAAACGCCCTTGTTGCAACGTTCTCCTCAGTTAAAATCCATGTTGGCGGCATTACAACGGCCTTTATCGCGCTGCCGGCTAATTCGCTTGCCGCTGGGTGTGCATCATTTACAGGAAAACAGTTTTCACCGTTTTATACGCCAGTTAATTTATATTCCTTTGGTACATTACCCGGAAACGCAGTTTTATCTTGAAGACCAACCGATTTTTCTGCGCCCCCATAAGCCTTATCAATTAAGTGGCACACAAGCGCATAAAATCGTTAATCCTCATGAAGCAGTTTGCGTGTATTTGCAAATTGAAACGCTGCTTACTGCCGGGGAAGAAAATACTCCTTTTTTAGAACCCCACCGGTTTGAAGTTTTAAATCCTGAGCAATTCCAATACTTGGTCGGCATTATTAATGATGCATTGGCTGAAAGTGCTTTGAACCCTCAAAAGATCGTGCAGTTGCAACAAGCAAGCACATGCCTGATCGAAGACTGGAGAAATATTTATAACCGTTTTGGTAAAACCTGGGCAGGCGAGTTAAGTTATCAAGATGTGTTGCTGGATTTTGCCGCTTTGATGAACGGCAAGCAACCGTATTTGCACGGTCAAGCTCAGCAGGCGGCGGCAGTGGTTGAAACCGTACTAAAAACCACAAATCGTCCTAGAGCGAACCGACATTTTAGCCGTTATTTTTTTGCTGCTCGTCATCCTTTGCCGGATTCAGCGCAATGTCCGCGTTTCGAAAAACCTATTTTTATAGTTTCTGCGCCTAGAGCCGGTAGTACGTTGTTGTTTGAAACCTTGGCGCAGTTTCCAAACGTATGGACTATCGGTGAAGAAAGTCATGAATTAATTGAAGACATTCCGCAATTACACCCTGCGGCGCAAGATTTTAGTTCTAACCGGCTGACCGAAATGCACGCATCAAAGGAAGTTATCGATTTGCTGAAAAGACGGTTTACGCGGCAATTACGCAATCGGGAAGACGAGAGTTACACGCAACAATCAGCCAACACGGTACGCTTCTTAGAAAAAACCCCAAAAAATGCATTACGCATTCCTTTTTTAAAAGCGGCGTTCCCTGATGCATTATTTGTTTATCTGTACCGTGAACCTGCGGAAAATATCAGCAGTTTGCTGGAAGCATGGCGCTCTTTGCGTTTTATTGCCTATCGGAACTTGCCTGGTTGGGCTCATCGGCAATGGAGTTTTCTGTTGCCCGCCGGTTGGCGCGATTTGCAAAACGCATCGATAGCGGCAATTGCCGCGTATCAATGGCGTCAATGTAACGACTCGATAGTTAATGATTTGAATAACATCCCAAGCCGTGATTGGTGTCGCGTGTCTTACACAGATTTGGTTACGCACCCTCAACAGACGTTGATGCAAATCGCTCATTTTGCCGATCTGGATAAAGACAATGATATTAACGAGTTATTGAAGCAAACCTTGCCTGTTTCCAGTCTCACTTTATCCAATCCCGCCGCCGACAAATGGCGTAAGTACGAGTCGGAATTAAATGCCGTGTTACCGGAGCTGCTTGGCCGGGCCGACTGACTTCATAGATTGTTTCGAATCTGACAATAAGGATGCGCGCTAACCCGGAAGAGTCCATCGTCGGCGCGGAACAGTAGTATGCGCATTTCCCGACAAGTTAATTTTTTCTGAGCCTCTTACCCGCACGCTTCGCTTCGTCCAATAGAACCAGCCAATCATCCGGTGGATTTCCGCTTTTCAGCATACGCTGGAAAACCTGATAGGCATCGGTATCGCTACCGTATGCGCGCTTGGTGTTTTCGTCATTGACCCAGGCGTAAACGATAATTTTGCTCTCGTGGTGGTAGCGGAAAAACAAGCGGTATTGCTGGAAAAATTTGGCGCGAAACCAGTGCTTACGATCATCTCCCAGCGTTGCTCCCTGACGATACTCAGGTCGCGCCGGATTCTGCGGAATGACTTCAAATGCCAGTTTGTTGATGGCGGCCAGGCGTTTGCTTGCGTTCTTGTTGATATATCCGCCGGGGTCTTTTTGCTGCAATGCGGCAACTTGGGTGGTCAAGGCTTCAAGTGTATCGAGAAAAAGCGGGTGCGCGAAAATCGTCCAGCCATTGACCACCAAAGCGGGCGAAGTCATTCGTCTTCAGCCGCCAAAGGTGCATCGAGGTCAACTTCGACGTCCTTTACCAGCGACTTGATGCGTTTGCGCAATCCGGCATCAATACTTTTCAGGTGTTCGGGGTGGGTAGTCATGTCTCTCGCCAGAAAATCCAGGAATTGCCCCAGCACCGGGTCATCCTCGGTCTCGCTGGATGCGCGCACCAACATCACGGCGCCATCCGGTTGGATGAGGTAGCGGATCTTGTCGCGTTTACCCAGTTTGAGCGCGTGACGCACCGCGTTTGGAACCGTGGTCTGGTAGCGATCGGTCAATGTGGATTCGAGTTTGGGTGCGTGAGCCATGGCGAGCTTCCTAGGATGAAAGGCTAAGCGTCCATAGTAATGCAAATGCATTGCTCTGTCAATAATAATCCTGAAAAGAGTAGCTGAGCCACGGATGAACGCGGATATTCACAGATTAACAACGGCTTACATCAATTCTTTGCGCTACCCTTTGGGTGAAGTGCTAACCTTGAGTAACAGAATGTTTTATCTGCGTTTATCTGTGTAAATCTGTGGCTAACTGATTTTTTTAGGTTAAAAATAACGGATCAGTTTTTGCGCAATTTCTCCAACTTGGGGTTGCCGGTTCATCGTGATATGCGTTCCTGTTATGTTGTAAATATCAATGCCCTGCTGCGCCTTTTCTATCCAGAAATGTTCAGGATGGCCGGGTTTGTCGCTGCTCCACGGTTGCTGCGCGCGGAAAAAGGTCAAATGTCCGGCATAATCTTGTGGCTGATAACGGCTCATTGCTAAGCTATTCGCTTTAAAAACAGTCAGCCAACATTGCAATTGTTCTGCTTCGAATGAACCGGTCACACAATCCAATTTCTTAGCCTGCTCTAATACGGTGTTGATTTGTTGCTCTGTTGTTAATGTTTCCAGCTCGGTGGAACTCGGCGCTTTATCGTCCATTTTTAACAAATGGCGAGCGATAAACGAGAGAATATCGCTTTCCTTTTCACTGTTAAACACGTTCTGTCCGGGGGCGGGGCTGTCTATCATAAACAAGAGCTTCACTGCTTCATGGGCTTGCTGTAATTGTCGGGCCATTTCAAAAGCCACGATGCCGCCAAACGAAGTCCCACCCAACAAATAAGGTCCGTGCGACTGTTTGCTGAGCATCTCTTCAAGATAAACGGCTGCCATCAGCTCAACTTCGGTTAAAACCTGTGCGCCATTGCTTAAGCCGTTTGCTTGAAAAGCGTAAACCGCTTGATGCGCAGGTAAATCTTGTGCCAAATCACGATAAAAAGTGACATCTCCATCAATCGGATGGACTAAAAACAGGATTGGACGCGCTTCATCGCCGCCTTTGATTTTCACTAAGCATCGTCTTGTATTGGCCGAAGCGGTATCAGGTGTTGCACCGGTGCCGATCTCTGGAACCTCCGCGCTCAGCAACAAGGCTAATTCTGCAATCGTGGGAGCATTTAAAAATTCACTGATGGATAATTCCGTGCCTAAACACTCGTAAATGCGTGCCACAACGATACTGGCAACTAACGAACTACCTCCGCATTCAAAAAAATTATCGTGTATCCCCAAGCGATCGGCGCCTAAAACGTCTTTCCAAATATTCGCTAATGCCAGCTCGTTAGCATTGCGTGGCGCAAAAAAGATATTTTCCTCTACAGACTCGCTTTCTACAGTCCGGTTTTCGTCCAATAAGTTAAGACGCGATAGTGAGCCTTGAGGCTGGCCCGCATTGCTTTGGCCGTGTTTCGGCGCATCGATCCAATAGCGTTGACGCTCAAAAGGGTAAGTCGGCAATTCGGTGCGGTGTAATTTTCTACCGGCGTAAAACGCTTTATGGTCAATCGCAAGCCCTGCCAGCCACAAGCGCCCCAATGTAGTCAGTAAGAATGCGGCATCGGCTTGGTTTTCCTGTGGATGCGGCAGTGAAGTTAATACCCATTGCCCGGTCTTTTTCGCTTGATGCTGTCTGGCTAAACTGCTGAGCGTGCGTCCCGGACCAACTTCGAGCAAAATATGTTGGCGATCTAAAAACAGCTGTTCCAAACCTTCGGAAAAATGCACGGTTTGGCGTAAATGTTGAGCCCAATAATTCGGGTCCGTTGCTTGCTCGGCGCTAATCCAAGTCCCGGTGACATTGGATAAATAAGGAATTTTCGGCGCATTCAATACGGTTTGACGCATCCGTGCAGTGAACGGCTCAACAATGCTTTCCATCATCTGCGAATGAAAGGCATGAGACGTGTGCAAAATTTGGCAATGCACAGCTCGATCTTTCATGTCGGATGCAAAAGCGTTAATCGCTTCGCCGGTTCCCGAAACCACACACAGCGACGAGCTGTTTATCAAGGCCAGCGATAAATCTTCCGGCAATAACTGACGCAAGTCTTCGGCAGGTAGAGAAACCGCCAACATATTCCCTGGGCTAAGCGATTGCATCAATTGTCCCCGCGCGGCAACCAAAGACAAACCATCATCCAGACTAAAAACACCGGCAATACAGGCGGCAACGTATTCGCCAATGCTGTGGCCTATCATCGCTTTGGGCTTGACGCCCCACGACATCCATAATTGCGCCAACGCATATTCCACGCTAAACAGCGCCGCTTGAGTTATCGCGGTTTGTTGCAGTTGCCCACTTGCCTCTTCTACAGAAAGCGTGGCCGGATAAAGCAAAGCGCGCAAATCGACATTTAACAGCGGTTTTAAATAATCGGCACAATAATCAAGCTGTTGTTTAAACACGGCTTCGGTTTGATAAATTTCTTTTGCCATGTTGACGTATTGCGCGCCTTGTCCGGGGAACATAAACGCAATGGGATGTGTTGCGGATTTTTGATAATGATCGAAAACGTAGTGCGGATTTTTGTCGTGCAAGCGTTCAATAGCCTCATCCACAGTGTCGGCAACAACTATACGTCGATAATCAAAAGCCTTACGCCCCATATGCAGCGTAAACGCAACATCGGCTAAATCAAGCTGAGGATGTTCACTGAGATGTTGCGCCAAGTTGCCGGTTGTTTTGTCTAAAGCTGTCTGCGTTTTTGCGCAAAGCATCAATAGTTGATGCGGACGCGCACTGCTGGAAAGTTGCGCAGGCGGCGCTTCTTCAATAATCACATGACAGTTAGTGCCGCCGATACCCAAAGCATTGACCCCTGCACGGCGCGGCGCATTGCCGGTATCCCAGTCCTGTAGCCTGGTATTGACGTAAAACGGGCTATTTTCAAAATCGATTTTCGGATTGGGCTTGTTAAAGTTCAGGCTCGGCGGTAATTGTTTATGTTTTATCGCCAAAACGGTTTTAATCAGACCGGCAATAGCGGCGGCATGATGTAAATGTCCGATGTTGGGTTTTACCGAACCCATCGCACAATATTGTCTTTTCTGTGTTCGTGGATCGATTGCCGTGGCGTTAAAGGCTTGGGTCATTGCCGCAACTTCTACGACATCGCCTAATTCCGTGCCTGTTCCATGCGTTTCAAGGTAAGAAACGGAATCTGAACCGATGCCCGCCAAATCGATGGCTTCCGCAATCACTTTGGCTTGCCCGCTAATACTGGGTGCCGTGTAGCTAATTTTAGCCGAACCATCGTTATTTAAGGCAGTGGCTTTAATGACGGCTTGAACCGTATCGCCATCCACTAAGGCATCTGCCAGGCGCTTGATAACCACCACGCCGACGCCTGAACCGACGACGATGCCTTTAGCATCGGCATCGAAAGCACGTATATGCCCGTCAGGCGACCAAATCATGCCTTCTTGGTATAAATAGCCTTCTTTCGCCGGGGTTCTGATGTAACTGGCGCCAGCCAATGCCATATCGCACTGGTAGCTTAATAAGCCTTGGCAGGCTAAATGTACCGCCACTAACGACGTTGCGCAGGTCGTGCCGACGCAAATACTGGGGCCGGTTAAGTTCATATGAAACGACACCCGCATCGGCATCGAATCATTATGGTTAGCCAGCGCCATTTCCAATCGCTCTATCGTTTGGAAACGTACCAGATTGTTCGGCAAAATATTGCGTAATAGATAGGTACTAAAACCTGTTCCTCCATAAACGCCGACTTGCCCGTCGTATTTGTCGGAATCATAACCCGCATTTTCCATCGCCTCCCAGGCAGTTTCGAGAAAAACACGGTGTTGCGGATCTAAAATCCTGGCTTCACGCGGACTCATATTAAAAAAGCCGGCATCGAAATATTCAACATCTTTCAATACGCCGTGCGCTTTAACAAAATGAGGATTGCCAATGAGTTCAGGGTCGGCTCCTGACGCCAACGCCTCTTCATCACTGAAAAATTCGATGGACTCAATGCCGTTACTGAGATTTTGCCAAAATTCTTCACAATTTTTCGCACCTGGAAAACGTCCCGACATGCCGATAATCGCCAGAGGTTCTATCAAAGCGTCGGCATTTGCATTTTCAGTCAGGGCGGAGGCTCCTGGTTTTGAGTTTTTTTGCCGGTTTAACGCATTTTTTCGACGGGTGCTGTATTGCTTGACGGCATCAATATCAAGGGAACTCTCCGGCATGTTTTCAGAAGAGCTTAAATAATTCGCCATTGCGCTTACCGTGGGCTGTTTAAATAGTTCAACTATCGCGCAGCTTCGGTTGAGGCGCGTTTCAAGTTGCCTGCTTACTTGCAACATCGCTAACGAAGAACCACCCATGCTAAAAAAATCATCGCTTAAGCCGACTTGCTGAACTTGTAAAACATCCTGCCAAATTTGCGCGATGGTTTTTTCAAGCTCTGTTAGCGGCGCAATATAAGCTGCCGTCTGCGAAGGAGCGATTTGTCGATAGGCAAAGCGAGGTAATTGGCTTAAGCGGGTCTGCGGTTCATCGGACATATCCGCCAACAAAGCCGTAAAGCGGGTCAAAAGCTGTTGAATAGTGCTTCTGTCAAACAATCCTGTTTTATAACAAGCGATAGCAATTAATCCGTCGGCTTTTTCACGGATCGACAACGATAAATCGAAATTTGCAATGCCTTGTTCAATATCCAAGCGTGTAACGGCTATGTCTGCCATTGTTTGTGGCATAGAAGGCACGTTTTGTAAGGTAAACATGGCCCTGGATAATAGATTTGCCGGAATGTTCAGGCTATCGGCTAGCGCTTGTAAGGGTAAGTCTTGATGCGTGTTAGCGTCCAGAATGACTTGGCCGATACGCGCAAGCAATTCGCTGAAACTGGGATCGTTACTTAAATCACAGCGCAATAACACTAAGTTGTTAAAAAAACCGATCAGTTTTTTGGTTTCTACTCGGTAGCGTCCGGCGACCGGCGAACACAGCAACATATCTTCCTGTTGCGAATATTGATAAAGCAACACGTTGAATGCGGTCAATAAAACCGCAAATAAAGCAGTACCTTGTTGTGAAGCAAATGAGCTTAGTTTTTGCGTGAGTTCTGCGGAAACTTCGCAATATTCGGTTTCGCCCCGGTAATCAAAGTTGGCTATATGATCGACAGGTAATTTTAACAGCGGTAAATAGCCTGCTAATTGCTGTTGCCAATAAGCTAACAACGATTGCATCTCTAAATGTTGTTGCTGAAAAACGGCACAATCGACATATTGAATAGGTAATTCAGGCAAAGAGCTGGGTTGATCTTGTAAAAAAGTACAATACAACAGCGCAAGTTCGCGCATAAAAACACTATCCGACCACAGGTCGTAGACAATATGATGCGTGGTGCGCAACAGCACATGCTCAGTTGCGGATAAACGCAGCAATTTCACTCTTAACAAAGGCGCACATGCCAAGTTAAACGGCACTTGAGCTTCTTCATGTGCGTAATCAATAACGGCTTTTTCTTGTTCGGCGGCAGTCAACTGTTCCAATAAAATCACGGGTAATGTTAACGTCAGCTCCGGCAAGATAACTTGACTGGCTTGGCTATTGCGCACAAGGAACTCAGTGCGCAAGATCTCATGACGCTGAACAATCGCCTGCAAGCTTTTCTCTAACACAGCCACATTGAGTTCGCCTTGCAAACGAAAAGCGGCGCGCAGATTGTGAACGGTATTGTGAATATGTAATTGTTCTAACTGCCATAAGCGTTGCTGTCCCAAGGAAAGCGGAAGAACTTGTGAACGATTGGCGGGAAGAATAGCGGGGGCTTTGCGTTGTAATTTAAGGTTATTTCTGACGGTTTTCCAGAAAGATGAGGGCGTTGTATTGGACATAAGCGTATTAGGCGTTGTTAAGTAAGTCAGCTTTCCTGCATTCAACTTGAGAGTATGGCGCTTTTTTGTAAATTTACCGAAGCAGTCCGCTAAAAATCTAGCAATAGGTAAAATTAACTGAACGCTGAGCTATTATTGCTAAAATAAAAAGCAATTTACTAGCGAAAACGAGAGAAAAACAATGAGTCAAGATATGCTGAATAAACTCAAAGATATTATTGTTAATGAGTTAGACGTTAATCTTAAACGCGAGGATATTGATGAAAATGTCTCTTTGTTCGAAGAGGGAATTGGCCTGGACTCCGTCACCATTATGGAATTTATTAGTTTAATTGAAGCCAATTTCTCCATACAGTTTTCGGAAGAAGAATTGGATTTTGAAATGTTCAAGAATTTAAATACCTTGGCAAGTTTTATTGTTAGTAAAACTGTTGTTTGAACCTAACAATAAACAGGAGGGTATGTTATGGAAAAGCTTGAGCTGACGGATAAAAAAGCGGCTTTGCAAACCGCACGTCGGGGCTATTTAACCGAACTTAAACCGGCCAGACGTGGATTTATTACCAACTATCCGAATTTCCAGCACTGGAAAAAATCCGCCGGGGAGACGCCATTAGCTCCTCAACCGCTTAATATTTATGTGCATATTCCTTTTTGTGCACAACAATGCTCCTACTGTTATTACAAAACCATCCAAGGCAGCCGTAAATCGGAAGTCGATCAATACGTTGATGTTTTATGCCGGGAAATCGAATTAGCGACCCATCGTTTTCATTTGAACGAAAGACCCGTGCGCTCTATCTATTTCGGTGGCGGTACCCCGACCTTGTTAAGCGAAAGCAATATAACGCAAATTACCGCCTGTTTACGCAAAAACTTATCGATTGATGCCGATGCCGAGTTTACTGTTGAGGCGGAACCGGTCACATTAACCCAAAGAAAAGCTGACTTGTTGCGAGAACTAAAAGTTAATCGTATCAGCTTAGGCGTTCAATCGCTCTGCGACGAGATTATTAAACTATCTAACCGTAAAGATACAGAAGAAAAGGTTTTAAAAGCGATTGCAATGGCCCAAAGCACCGGCGCATCGGTTAACATCGATTTGATGAGCGGTTTAGCCGGCGAAACACCCGAGACCTGGGCATATAGCGTTAAACGCGCATTAGAAAGTAACGTTGAAAGTATTACTGTTTATAAAACGGAACTTTATGCCAATACCGAGTATTTTAAAGAAATTCGTAACGACAATTTGGTTTTACCTACTGATGAACAAGAGTTGGAGTTTATGCAGTATGGCTTAGACCAATTTGCAGCTGCAAATTATTTGCCGTGGAGCTTTTTTACTTTTACTCGCGATGGCAAGTATGAGCATATTCATGCACCCAGCATTTGGAAAGGCGAAGATTATTATCCGTTCGGCACCTCCGCATTCGGCCGCGTAGGCAATTGGCTGTTCCAAAATACCAATGATATGGCTAAATATTTTACGCAAATTGAAGCAAAAAACCTGGCTATTGCCCGCGGTCACAAATTAACCGCGTTGGATTTAATGGTCCGAGACCTGGTTTTAGGCATGAAATTAATGTCTTACAAAACCAGTCAGTTTGAACAAAGATTCGGCTTTAAATTGGAAAAAATCTGCGCTCCGGTGATAGATCAATTAATCACCGACGGCTATATTAGCTTGGAAAACGGCGAAATCGCCTTAACTCAAAAAGGCATTCTACATGGCGATTATGCCGGAAAAAGCCTGGGCCAACATTTACTTAATTTGTTCTAATGCGATGCTGATCTCTCACGATCCGTGCTTCATATTTTTTCATGTGGCGAAAGTTGCCGGTTTGAGCTTACGTGAAGCACTAAATCCATATGCGACTGTACCTGATAAATTTAAAATTAGACGTCCCATTAAAATGGTTGATGGCAAAATCAATCCTCTTTACATTATTTGGGAATCTACGCTGACCCATGCAACCGCATTGAACACGCAAAAAGAGCTAGGGAGTTTGATTTTTCAATCCTATTTTAAATTTGCGTTTGTGCGTAATCCTTGGGATTGGCAAGTGTCTATGTATCATTTTATTCTCAAAGAAACCGCCCATATTCATCATCAGCGTGTTAAAGCCATGTCCGGCTTTGCCGAATATGTCAGATGGATGATTAACGATAAAAAACCTTTTGCAAGAGGTGCAACCCGATTTCAAAAAGACATGCTCTGTAATGAAAAAGGCGATGTCATTGTTGATTTCGTGGGGCGTTATGAAAATTTAGCCGATGATTTCGCCTATCTCTGTGAACATCTTAAACTTCAAGCCACCTTGCCGTATCTGAATAAAAGCAAACACAGTTCATATCAATCCTATTATGATAAAGAGACACACGACCTGATCGCCGAACACTTTCATGACGATATTGAGCTGTTCGGTTATACCTTTGAAGGCTATCGGAATGATGCCGGCTACTTACAAAGGCAATACACTCCCTAGCCAAACCTGAATAAGGTCGCCTCTCACTACACTCGGGCGGTCTTATTCAGGCCTACAATAGTCAGGGCAAACAGGATATGAGGTGTTTATCTTTATGACCATCAAACCGATGCTTTCAATACTTCTTCTCTACTTACTTTTCCTGCTGATCGTTTTTCTATTCCAACGAAAAATGATCTATTTCCCTGCGCAGTATTCGCTTGAACAGCAACAGCAAATGGCCGACCAATTAAGCCTGAAACTCTGGCCGTCCACAGCTGACTATCGAGGGCTAATCACAAAAACAGCCGACGCGACCAATAAGGGCACGGTTATCGTTTTCCACGGCAATGCAGGTTCGGCGACCGACCGGACTTATTATTCGGATGGACTGGAAAACCAGGGCTACCGGGTGATCCTAGCGGAATATCCGGGCTACGCCGCCAGAAACGGCGCGCCATCGGAAGAGGCATTGATTGCGGACGGCATCCAAACCGCAAAACAGGCGTTGAAAGATTTTGGCGAGCCTATTTTCCTATGGGGCGAATCGCTCGGCAGCGGCGTGGTCGGCGGCATCATACAAAGCGGACAGGTTCCGGTTAAAGGCATTGTCCTGGTCACGCCGTTTAACAGCCTGGCCGACGTTGCCCAGCACCATTACTGGTTTTTCCTGGCAAAATGGCTGATCCGCGATAAATTCGACAATATTAAAAACTTGCAAAACTACTCGGGAAACACCGCGATGCTACTGGCGGAACAAGATGAAATCATCCCCAATAAATACAGCTTAAAGCTGTTCGAATCGCTACCCCATCGTAAAAAAATTTGGACATTTAACAACACAGGCCACAACACTTTGCCGCTGAATCGAAATCTTCCGTGGTGGCAAGAGGTTATGCTATTTGTTAGCGGGCAAAACGGGGTATCCCTTTAATCGCTGTTTTTTCCATATGCACATATTCCAAGCCGAGCAATACGCCGCCATCGGCGGTACGTTCAGTCCATACCACCTTGATCTCCCCTTCCAGCCCCAAGCGCTCAAATTCAAAAAGAGTGATCTCGCCCGCCTCGACCGCTACCGCTTCAGCCACATTAACCATCATGCCTTCCACCGAGACATTGACCGCATTAAACTCGCGATATTCGCCATTTAGCAGGATTCGGCCCGGAGCCGACATGTTTTTTCTATAAACTTTTCTCTTATACAGCCTATTATCGACATCATAGGCAACGTTCCTGAATTCCAGTGCCAGCGCTATATGGTCCTCAAACATATCGACCCTGACCACCTCGGCTTCACCGGCCAAGCGCATTTCCGGAAGATATAAATCGACCGTCGTCGATTCCGACAGCATATTAAAAATATCTTTAGCCGTTTTTTTATCCGCCGGATCGGTTTTTAATTCCGCGAACGCGCCGGTCAACGAAAGATCTTTAACGGTGATTTCCTGCTCTTCCCCTCCCATATAAATCAAACCATGCGACATTAAATTCTTCCGATAAGGCCGCTTTAAATCTAAATTCATCTGATGTTCCTCTTATTATCCATTTATCCTGGGATTCAAAAACTGTACAAGGCTAGCTCCGGCAATTATAGTGCCTGTGTTGTATTTTTCCTTCTGTTGCAATTATTTTTATTGCCCATACATATCCGCATTCGACATCACTTTCCACATCATGAAAAAGCTATTACCCTTGCTCTTGCTATCCTCTCTGGCCGCCTGCACTGCGCTCCCGCCTAAAAACGGCGACAATATCTGCTCTACGTTCAGGGAAAAAGAAGATTGGTATAACGATGCTAAAAACTCGTTTGAGAAATGGGGCGTGCCTATCCACGTCCAAATGGCGATCATGCATCAAGAGTCGCACTTTGTCGCGGATGCCGAACCGCCGCGCCCCTGGCTGCTGGGCTTTATTCCCCTGCCCCGGCCCAGCAGCGCCTATGGCTATGCCCAAGCCAAAGATGAAACTTGGGACGACTATCTGGCCAAGGCCGGCGATTGGGGAGCCGATCGCGATGAATTCTCCGATGCAGCCGATTTTATCGGCTGGTACTGCAATATCAGCCACGCCAAGCTGGGCATTTCAAAACTCGACGCCAAGAATTTATACCTTGCCTATCATGAAGGGCATGGCGGCTATCAGCGTAAAAGCTTTTTAAAAAAAGCCGGCTTGGTCCAGATTGCCAACAAAGTAGCCAAGCGGGCAAAACTGTTTCAAAGCCAATTAGGCGAATGCAAAAACGATTTAGAATCCAAAGGCTGGTTTTTTTGATAAACTATCGATTCAACGTTAACAATAAAGGATAAGTCGTGAGAAAAATTCAAACTAAAGTTCTTTCAATCGTCGCCGTTCTTCTTATAGGATTTACTATGTTTTCAATGGCCAATGCCACTACCCCAGCAGAAAATAAAGCCGCAGGAACCGCCTTTCTTGCCGAAAACGCTAAAAAACCCAACATCGTAACCACTGCAAGCGGTTTGCAATATGAAGTATTGACGCCCGGCACCGGCACCGCCTCACCTTCCGCCAGCGATAACGTTACCGTGCATTACAAAGGCACCACCATTGACGGTACCGAGTTCGACAGTTCTTACAGCCGCGGCGAACCGGCCACTTTCCCGCTGAACAGAGTCATTGCCGGATGGACTGAAGGCGTACAATTAATGAAAGAAGGCGCTAAATACCGCTTTTATATTCCGTCGGAACTTGCTTACGGCGAACAAGGCGCAGGCCGCGCAATCGGCCCGAATTCCACATTGATTTTTGATGTTGAGCTGATCAAGATTCAGTAAAGCAGGTTAAAGGCGCAAGGATAAAGGCACAAGGACAGCGCACCTTGTGCCTTTTGTTTTTTGCACCTTTTTTACCTTGCACCTTTTACCTTGCATCACGCCCCTAAGCCCTTATGTCCACTTACCAACTGTTTGCCACTACCCCCAAAGCGATGGAAACCATCCTTAGCGATGAACTCCAAGCGCTCGGCGTAAATAATATCAAGGCCACCATGGCCGGCGTCGCTTTTCAGGGCGACCTTGAAACAGCCTACCGCGCCTGCCTGTGGTCGAGAACAGCAAACCGGATTTTATTGGTCTTAAGTTCTTTCGAAGTAAAAAGCCAGGAAGACCTTTACAAGGGCGTACAAAAAATTAACTGGTTTTTGCATATCAATCCTGAAGACAGCATTGCCGTGTCATTCAGCGCGAAAAACTCGACGGCGATTAACAATACCCATTTTGGCGCTTTAAAAGTCAAGGATGCGATAGTCGACCAGATGCGGGCCAAATTTCAAAAGCGCCCCAGCATTAACACCGAACAGCCCAATATCCGCATCAACGTATATTTAAATGGCGAAACCGCCCAGCTCAGCCTGGACCTTTCCGGCGAAAGCTTGCATCGCCGCGGTTATCGGGACGTCAGCATCAAAGCGCCGATGAAGGAAAACCTGGCGGCCGCGATGCTACTGCGTAGCGGCTGGCCCCAAATCGCCAAACAGCAGGGTTCATTAATCGACCCGATGTGCGGTTCCGGCACACTGCTGCTGGAAGGCGCGATGATCGCCGCCGATTATGCGCCCGGCTTGTTACGCGACTATTTCGGCTTTACCGGCTGGAAAAAGCACGATGCCGAATGTTGGAACAAATTACGTGCGGAAGCCGAACAACGCAAAAAAATCGGCCTGGAAAAACTACCGGTTATCGTAGGTTTCGATCAAAACCGCCACACGGTTAATACCGCGTTAGCGCATATCGCCAATGCCGGACTGCAAAATAAAATCCATGTTGAACGCCGCGATATTGCAGACGCTGAACCGGCTGACAGTTGGAAACCCGGCCTGTTGATCTGCAACCCGCCTTACGGCGAACGCTTGGGCGATGAGCAGGAAACGGCCGAACTGTACAAAAAATTCGGCGACTCATTAAAAACGCATTTTATCGGCTGGAAAGCCGCGATGATCATCAGCAACCCGGAATTGGGATTTCGCTTAGGGATTCGCTCGCAGAAACCGATCACCCTGTTCAACGGCGCGCTTGAATGCAAACTGTTACGGATGGATATTGAAGAAAAAAACTTCTTCATTCCCAAGGCTAGAACTCAGGAAGAGCGCATTGCTCAAGTAACCGCGATCGGCAAAGAGCAGGAACAGCGGATTGCCCAAGCGGCCGAGATTCGCCCTACGGCTCAACCGAAGATCACTAACGATTTAAGCAGCATAAAGCCCTCTCCAGAGGGAGAAGGAGCCCCTCCTCTTAACTCAACCGTACATACAAATGAGCTGGGAGCCGAAATGTTCGCCAACCGGCTCAAAAAAAACCTGAAAAAACTGTCCAACTGGGCCAAACAAAATCGCGTCAGTTGCTATCGGGTCTACGATGCCGATCTGCCTGAATACGCGGTCGCGGTCGATATTTACCGGGGCGAAGCTTGCCGCTCCCAGCTCACGCCCCTCGCCTACATCCCTGTAGGCGAGCAAACCTGGGTCATCGTACAGGAATACGAACCGCCCAAAAGCATCGATCAACATAAAGCCGACCAGCGTTTGGCCGGGCTTTTGGCCGAAATTCCGCGTGTCTTGGGCATCAATCGCGACCAAGTTTTCCTGAAAATACGCCGCAAGCAAAAAAGTACCGACCAATACGAAAAGCACGGCGATCAAGGCCGTTTTCATATCGTCGAAGAAGGCGGCTGTAAGTTATTGGTCAATTTTGAAGATTACCTGGACACCGGCTTATTCCTCGATCACCGGCCGATCCGGATGTTGATTCAAAAACAGGCCAAAGGAAAAACTTTTCTAAACCTGTTTGCCTATACCGGCAGCGCGACAGTCCATGCGGCGATGGGCGGCGCCAAGTCGACAACCACAGTCGATATGTCCAACACCTATATCAACTGGGCGAAAAAGAATATGGCACTGAACGCCAGCGAAGGAGAGCATGAGTTTATACAAGCCGACTGCCTGGAATGGCTAGCCACTGAAGCCCAACTTGCCAACAGACATTACGATTTGATTTTCCTTGATCCGCCCACATTTTCCAATTCGAAACGGATGGACGAGGTCTTCGATATACAAGCCGACCATGTGCAGCTGATTAATGATGCAGTTTCCTTGCTGTCGCCCGGAGGTGTCCTATACTTTTCCACCAACTTCAGACGTTTTAAAATTGACACACAGGCATTGTCTGATTTAATTGTACAAGACATCAGCGCGGCAACGATTCCGGAAGATTTTGCCCGCAACCCCAAAATCCATTATTGCTGGAGAATTCAAGAGTGATGCGTAAAGTTAAAATCCTGGTTTCCGGCCGAGTTCAAGGCGTGTATTTCCGCCTTTTCACCCAGAACAAAGCCAAACATTTTGCCATAAAAGGCAGCGCCAAAAACCTTCCTGACGGCCGCGTTGAAATTATCGCCGAGGCGGGAAGCATGGCTATTGAGAAATTTATCAAATGGTGCCACAAAGGGCCTGTAACCGCCCGAGTCGATCATGTTGAAGTCACGGAGCTTCAACCTGATGAAGCGTTAACCTCTTTTGAAATAAAATAAAAGGTTAGCGGTTCTCCGGCAATAAAGCACAATGCGTATTGCCAACAAAACACCTATCACTCCTGCATATATCAACGGCTCGGTATAGTCCGCTTTCACTAACCAAAAATAATGTACCAGAGCCGTCAGCCCGGCCACATACACCAACTTGTGCAGTTTTATCCAGCGTCGCCCCAACTTTTTCTGCATTTTTTTTGTCGAGGTTATTGCCAGAGGAATCAGCAATAAATAAGTCAGCAAGCCCATCAAAATATAAGGACTTTTCGGCGCCTCGTCTTTAAACGCATCCAAGGATAGCGATAAATCAAGGACGACAAAAACCAGCAGATGCAGGCTGGCGTAAAAAAAAGCGAACAAACCCATCATGCGTCGAAAACGCATTAGCTTGCTTTGACCGGTTATGGTTTTAATCGGCGTCAGCGCCAACGTGATGCACAAAAAGCGCAAAGCCCAGTCGCCAAAACCGAAATGCAGGGTTTCTATTGGATTAGCGCCAAGCCGGCCGTTGATGCCATCATTAACCAGCAATAAAAAAGGCAGCAAGCTTAATAAAAAAACAATAATTTTTACCGCAGCCCAATCTCTTTTACCGAGCAACATCAAAAATACTTGCTTAGGTCCATACCGGAATAAAGCGCCGCGACTTCCGCGCCATAACCGTTAAACTTTTCGGTATCGCGTTTGGCGGTAAATATGCTGCCGCCCAGTACCCGCTCACGGCTTTGACTCCAGCGAGGATGAGGCACTTCAGGATTAACATTGGCGTAAAAGCCGTACTCATTAGGCGCGCTTCGATGCCACGCGGTTTCCGGCATAGTTTCGAGAAAACGTATTTTGACAATCGCCTTGATGCTCTTGAAGCCGTATTTCCACGGCACAATCAACCGTAGCGGCGCGCCATTCTGGTTAGGCAAGTCATCGCCGTACATGCCGGTCACCATCATCGTCAGCGGATGCATGGCTTCGTCGATACGTAGCCCTTCCACATAAGGCCAGCCCAACACATCGGAGCGCTGGCCGACCATGACTTCCGGATTATAGAGCGTCGTAAACTCGACAAACTTTGCTTTTGAGGTCGGGTTAAAGCGCTTCAACATGTCGCCCAACGGAAAACCGATCCACGGCACCACCATAGACCAGGCCTCCACGCACCTGAACCGGTAAATACGCTCCTGCACCGGGTTGTCTTTTAAAATATCTTCCAAGTTATAAACGCCCGGCTTTTCCACCTCGCCTACGACTTCCACAGACCACGGCTTGGTTTTCAAGGCTTTAGCTAAAACAGTCGAATCTTGTTTATTGGTAGAAAACTCATAGTAATTGGTGTAACCGGCGACATCGTTGCGATCGGTCACCTGCAACTTTGCCGAATAAGGCCCGACCGGCACATTGGCATATTTTCCCGTTTCGGCATGGCCTTGGCCCGGCAACATAATCCCCGCCGAAAGCACCGTTGCCGCCTTGATAAACTCCCGTCGGGATTCAAAAACCGCCTTATCCGTAATTTCGCTGCTTAAGATATTTGATTGGGTTTTAATTAGCATGCGCAACTCCTTTATTCCAGACGATTACACTGAGGAGTTTTAATAATACAGCAAAGCGGTTTAGCACCGCTAATATCGGTAACGGCCAAGCAGGTAAGGATCTGTTCAGCAATAACTTTCAGAAACCTGAACCTACCGTTCCCATGCTCCGCGCTTGTATCTTCATTCAATATCGAATTCCGCTGGATCGGGTCGGGGTGACGGGCACAATCCCGTCACCCCGACCCGATCAACAATTACTTTTTACGCTTAACTTAATGGCAGTGGCGATATGGCAGGGGGGTTAATGGCGCGGGAAACAATTAGCCATGATGTTGGGCAACGAAAATAAGCGCCGAATGCGAGACTGTTGAGAATATTCTTTATTTAGAAAAGATTAAGGAATTCGCCATGACGGCACGAACGAGTGCACGGATGCAGGCATTCCCAAGGGAGAAGGAGCTAACGCTTGTGTAAATACTTATGATCTGGAGGAAGAAATCGGGCAATTCAATGCACACAAGCCTAACAAAGGACGAACGACATCGGCAATCGCTCTTTGCACATCCGGTAACGGCTGATTGGCTTTGATAAGTTTGATGCGCTCCGGGTGCAGTTCGGCTTGCAATAAATAGGCTCTCCTGACGCTGTCGAAAAAACTGATTTTTTCCGACTCGAAACGATCAAACGCTCCGCGTTCCCTGACCCGCGCCATGCCTATTTCAACCGGCGCATCAAGCAATAGGGTTAAATCGGGTCTTAACGAGCCCTGCACCAAGTTTTCCAGCCATTCGATGGTGCTGATTTTCATATTTCGGCCGCCGCCTTGATACGCGTATGTCGCGTCGGTAAAGCGGTCGCAAAGCACCCATTTCCCTTGCGCCAAAGCCGGTTCAATAACGTGTTTGATATGCTGGGCCCTGGCCGCAAACATCATCAATAACTCGGCCTGTTCCGATATGGCCTCGCTTCTATTGTCCAGCAATAGTTGGCGCATTTTTTCGGCCAGCGGGGTACCGCCGGGTTCGCGCGTGACCACGACAGAAATATTGTGTTGCTCTAAATAATCTTTGATAAAGGCCAGGTTGGTGGTTTTACCGACCCCTTCTCCACCCTCCAGGGTAATAAATTTGCCTCTGATCATTTCTTGTTCCTTTGAAATTTGTCGACGGCCGAATTATGGTCTTTTAAGGTCGATGAAAACTCATGGGTACCGTCACCTCGGGCAACAAAATAAAGGCTGTCGCCTTTATCCGGATGCAGCACGGCATAAAGCGCATCCCGTCCAGGCATCGCAATCGGTGTCGGCGGCAAGCCGCTAATAACGTAGGTATTGTATGGTGTCGCGGTGGTTAAATCTTTGCTTTTAATATCGCCCTGATAGCTTTCACCCATGCCGTAAATGACGGTAGGGTCGGTTTGCAACAACATGTTCTGTTCCAGCCTGCGGATAAACACGCCGGCTATTAGGGGTCTTTCGGCAACGGCCCCGGTTTCCTTTTCTACAATCGAAGCGAGAGTCAGGGCTTCATAAGGTGTTTTAAACGGTAGTCCTTCGGCTTTATTCTGCCATTCGCGCTGCAATACCGACTGCATTTTATCGTAGGCTCTTTTTAATAAGGAGAGATCGGTTGTATGTTTTTCGAAAAAGTAGGTATCGGGAAAAATCAGGCCTTCAGGCGATGCCGGAGTCGTTGCGCCTGGCGCGAGTTTGCTCATTAGCTTTGTAACATCAACACCGGTTAAGGTATGTTCAATATTGGGATTAAGCTCAATTTCATGCAGTACATCTTTAAAACTCCAACCTTCCGGAAAAGTAATGATGTGCTGCTTGGTTTTTCCTTGAACGAATAGGGCTAATATTTTGGGTGTAGTTAAGCCGGGCGTTAACTCATACTCCCCTGTCTTAAGTTTTTTGAGGGCATTTTCCTGGAAGGCGATAACTTTAAACCAGAAGGGTTTAACCGCCAATTCTTGGGCCACAAGCTTATCGGCAATGCGATTAATCGAATCGCCTTTTTCGATTTCTATATAAACCGTTCTATCGACCAGCACAGGCTGATGTAGTGCGCTCTGGTAGTCCATCCACAGCCAGCCGGCCGTAAAACTTAAAACCAACACGGTAAAACCGATGATTTTATTGTTTATTCTTAGTAGCTTTGTTAAACATATCGACAACCACTTTCTGCATTGCTCTATTTTCAGCATACTGTCTCCATGCAGTCATCGATAATAAATCTGTTCAACCAGCTTTGAATGCTCTGTGTTATCGGGCCAATTGGAAAATTTGTGCTATCGATTTGTTTGATGGGCCAGATACCGATAATTGAATTACAAACAAATATTTCATCAGCCGATAACAGCTCGTCTTTGTTAAATGTATGTTCAATAACCGAAAGGCCATAGTCGGTTGAAAGCCGCATTATTATGCCGCGCATGATACCGGCAACGCCTGTTTGAGTCAGTGAGGCGGTGTAGAGATTACTATTTTTAATATAAAACAGATTGGTCATTGTTCCTTCAATAACATGATCATTAATATCAAGCATTAACCCTTCCTGAGCGGACTGGCCGTTCCATTCGGCTCTTGCCAGGACCTGCTCAAGCCGGTTCAGGTGTTTGATACCCGCTAAGGCAGGATTCAAGCCTAATCTCGTCTTACAGAAACGGGCAACTATGCCCTGCTCTGTATATATTTTTGGATAATCAGGATAAGGATGAAGACTTAATACGCGGGTAGGTTGGATAACATCAGGCTGGCGATAACCTCGCCCACCGGTGCCGCGCGTAATGATGATTTTAAGCACGGCACGGGCTGAAGGCCATTGACGGCAAAGCTGCTTAGCTTCCAGGCTAAGTAATTGGGCGTTCGGAAAAGGAATGTGAAGCCGCTGACAGCCTGACTTTAACCGTTCCAAATGGCGTTCGAAAAAAACGGCTTGTCCGTCTCTAACTTCAATGGTTTCAAACAATCCATCACCGTATTGAAAACCGCGATCGGATATTTCGATATGGTCCTTGCTTTCACCATTGATGAGAATCATTTTTTTAGCCGGGTAGTATCCGCGGGATGAAGGGCATTATGGCGAATGACGGGCAACGCGGAAACGCGTAGTTTTAATGCCCGCCTTACAAAGACTTAATTACTCATATCGCTTGAAAACCAATGAACCGTTAGTGCCGCCAAAACCGAAGGAATTGGACATTGCTACATCGATTTTCATATTTCTGGCGGTATTCGGTACATAATCCAGATCGCATTCGGCATCAGGATTTTCCAAGTTAATGGTTGGCGGAGCGATTTGGTTTTTGATACTTAATGCGGTCAGTACCGCTTCAATACCCCCGGCAGCACCCAGTAAATGCCCAATCATGGACTTTGTCGAGCTAACTGCGACTTTATAGGCGTGATCGCCCAGTGCCGCTTTCATTGCCTGGGTTTCGCCGACATCACCAGCCGGCGTTGATGTGCCGTGTGCATTAATGTAATCGACGACATCGGCATTTAAGCCCGCATCGCGCAACGCATTTTTCATGCACCGCGCCGCGCCTTCGCCACCGGGTGAAGGTGTGGTCATGTGATAAGCGTCACCGCTCATGCCAAAGCCTACCAATTCAGCGTAAATTTTTGCGCCTCTTGCTTTGGCATGTTCCAATTCTTCAAGAACCACAACACCGGCGCCATCGCTTAACACAAAGCCGTCACGATCTTTATCCCAAGGGCGGCTTGCGGCTTGCGGATCATCATTGCGACGAGACAAGGCTTTTGCCGATGCAAAACCGCCCATTGCTGTTGGGGATGTAGTGCATCGCTCAGCACCGCCTGCAATCATGACATCGGCATCGCCGTATTTGATTAACCGCGCTGCATCGCCAATGTTATGCGTACCGGTGGAACAGGCGGTAACAATGGCGTAATTTGGGCCTTTTAATCCGTATTTGATTGAAAGGTTACCTGAAATCATATTAATGATATTACCAGGAACAAAAAACGGCGAGATACGGCGCGGGCCACTCTTATCGTAAACGGCATAACATTCTTCAATACCGGTAATGCCGCCTATACCCGACCCGATGGCAACACCGATACGTTCGGCATTAGCCTCGGTTACTTCAATGCCTGAATCTTCAATAGCCTGGCAGCCCGCTGCAATGCCGTAATGGATGAATCCGTCCATGCGTTTGGCATCTTTTTCGGGAATATACTGGCTGATATCGAAATTTCTTATAACGCCGCCAAAGGTGGTAGCAAAAGGAGAAATATCGAAGGAATCAATTGGGCTGATGCCGCTTTTACCGTTAATAATACCGTCCCATGTTTCTGAGACCGTGTTAGCTAAAGGCGTGATTGCGCCTAATCCAGTTATTACAACTCGACGTTTGCTCAATGTGATTTACCGTAAGAAAAAATAAAGGCGGGATAATGGGTTCGCTATGTAGGTCGTGCAACGTGATAATCGAAGCACTAAAGATGGGTTACGCCACGCTCGGCAAATATGCTCTACTTTCCGCATCCATGCAGTCGCCGCTTCATGCTCCTGCATTCCCTAGAGCATTTACTTTTACTGCTCTACTCTGCATCCATGCAATTGTCGGCAATCGTTCCTGAATCACCTAAAGCGCCTACTTTTGGCGCTCTCGGCAACCGCTCCCTGCCCTGCTCTACCGTCTCCATCCTTGCCGTTGTATTTTCCGCATCCATGCAGCTCGCAACCCAACCTACAAACTTATCAACTGAAAATCAGTTTTCAGTATTGCTTACTACGTAATCGATAGCTTGCTGAACAGTTGTGATTTTTTCAGCTTCATCGTCTGGAATTTCGCATTCGAATTCTTCTTCAAGAGCCATAACGAGTTCAACTGTATCAAGAGAATCAGCACCTAAATCATCTACGAATGAAGCATCGGCAGCGATATCTTCTTTAACACCTAATTGTTCTGCAACAATCTTTTTTACTCGTTCTTCAATGTTACTCATAATTGTTATCCTCAAACAATGTAAGCCCCCCAGCGTCTAAGCCGGGACCTACAATAGTATTGTTATTAATTTTATTTGAAATCCCGTCTCCGGAAATTCCAGACGGCGGGGGGAATTATACTTTATATTGCAGCAACATCACAATATTAAGCCATGAACATACGATACAGCCTATAGACGGCACCATTTACGGCATAAACATACCACCGTTTACATGGATATTTTCACCGGTAATATAAGCCGCGCCATCGGAAGCTAAAAACGAAACCGCATGCGCAACTTCTTCCGCTTTACCCAAACGCGATAAAGGAATAGATGACAGCAAGTTATTTTTAATATCGTCACCCAACTCCTTGGTCATATCGGTATCGATAAACCCAGGCGATACGGTGTTGATAGTAATATTGCGCGAACCCACTTCTTTAGCCATGGATTTGGCAAACCCAATCATTCCTGCTTTTGCTGCGGCGTAATTGGCCTGCCCGGCATTACCGGTCGAACCTACTACAGATGAAATATTGATAATACGGCCTGTTTTGGCTTTCATCATGCCCCGCAGCACCGCTTTGCTCATACGAAAAATTGAAGTCAGATTGGTGTTGATAATATCGTCCCACTCTTCGTTTTTCATCCGCATCAACAAATTATCGCGAGTAATGCCGGCATTATTGACCAGCACAGCCGGAACACCGAATTCGTCATTAACAATTTTCATGACTTCTTCAATAGATTCCGGATTGGCGACGTCCAACTTTAAACCCTTGCCATGCTCGCCCAAATAAGCGGAAATCGAATCAGCACCATTATCCGTAGTCGCGGTACCGATAACTAGAAAACCGTCCTGAGCCAATCTTTCCGCGATTGCCCGGCCGATACCGCGACTGGCGCCCGTTACTAAAGCTACTTGTTTAGCCATTGAGTTGCTCCAATACTTTATTTAATGTTTCCGTATCATAGATAGATAGCTGCTCCGCATCTTTGGCGATACGCCTGTTCAAGCCAACCAACACTTTACCGGGACCACATTCGACAAAGCAGGTAACACCCTGATCATGCATAAATTTAATGCTATCAGCCCAACGCACCGGTTTATAAAGCTGTTCTTTTAATGCGTTGCGAATGACCTCGGGAGCACTATGCGATGCAACATCCACATTATGAATCAGTGTCATTTTAGGCGTATCAATAACGGTTCCTTGTAATTGTTCATCCAGTTTTTGAGCCGCCGCTTCCATCAATGCACAATGCGAAGGCACGCTAACCGGTAATAATACCGCTCGCTTGGCACCCGCCGCTTTTGCCGCGAGCACGGCTCTTTCAACGGCGGCAACATTGCCGGCGATGACCACTTGGCCCGGTGAATTGAAGTTAACCGCGGCAACTATTTCGTTTTCAGCTGCATCGGCGCAAGCCTTAACCACCTGATGATCCTCAAGACCTAAAATTGCCGCCATTGCGCCGATGCCGGGAGGCACCGCTTCCTGCATCAGCCGCCCTCTTGCCGCAACCAGCTTTATGCCGTCTTCAAACGACATCGCATCCGAACAAACCAAGGCCGTATATTCGCCCAAACTGTGTCCAGCCATCCATGCGGGACGAATATTACTGTGTTTACACCAGACCTCCCAAACGGCTACGCCGGCAGCCAGCATCGCAGGTTGTGTATTATGCGTTTGACCGAGCTCTTCCTCCGACCCCTCTGAAACAATAGACCACAAATCCCTGCCCAGCGCATCGGAAGCTCTTTCAAAAGTACGCTTTACTTCAGGGTGGTTAGCTGCCAAATCGGCCAACATTCCGATAGACTGTGAGCCCTGCCCCGGAAAAACAAAAGCTAAGTTATAAGTTTGGTTATTCATTTCAATACGCTTTTAGTATTTAATTAATGCAGAACCCCAAGTGAATCCCGCTCCAAATGCCTCAAGCAAAACAACTTGCCCGCGTTGAATACGACCATCCCGAACACCTTCATTGAGGGCAAGCAACACAGATGCGGATGATGTATTACCCTGATTCTCAAGCGTCAAAATGACATGATCCATGGACATTTTTAATTTTTTTGCTGTTGCCGCAATAATCCGGGTGTTCGCTTGATGCGGAACCAGCCAATCAATATCGGATTGTTCCATGTTATTTGCAGCCAGGGTTTCATCGACTATGCGCCCCAGCGTGTTGACAGCGACCTTAAACACTTCATTGCCGCGCATACTGATATAACCGGCCTCATGCTTATTTGCCCCGGTGGCCACTTGAGGGTTTGGACAATACAACAGATCTTCATATTCACCATCGGAATGAATATGAGTCGATAAAATACCGGCCTCATCCGAAGCACTCAGCAATACCGCACCCGCACCGTCACCAAATAAGATACAGGTACCCCGATCGGTCCAGTCGACAAGACGCGAACAGATTTCAGAACCGACAACCAAAACCTTCTTGGCGGCACCGGATTTAATATATTGATCGGCAATACTCAACGCAAAAATTGAACCCGAACATGCAGCCTGCACATCGAAGGCGACACAGTTTTTAATGCCCAAGCGCCACTGCAACAAACAACCTGTGCTCGGATAAACACGATCAGGCGTTCCGGTCGCGACAATAATCAAATCAATTTCTTCGGGATCGCAAGCCGCAGCCTCTATAGCCTGTCTCGCCGCAATCTCAGCCATACTTGAGGCTGTTTCATCAGCACCTGCAATGCGACGACTTTTAATACCGGTTCGTTCAATGATCCAGCTATCGGAAGTATCGACAGTTTGTGATATTTGTTCATTGGTGCGAACTTCTTCCGGCAGATACCCCCCGGTACCAATTACTCTTGAATAACGAGTCATGCATTTTCTCTCAGAGCTAAAGTTCTTTCGACTTGCTCGCTTATTTTTCTAATGACATCTTTTTTTACTTCAATTTCAGCAAGATGAATAGCCGTTTTAAACGCCAGCACATCAGCGCCGCCATGACTTTTAATCACCAGGCCACGTAATCCCAAAAAGCTTGCGCCATTATACAAGCGTGGATCGATGCGCTTTTTAAACGACTTGAGCACTGGATAGGCCAGCAGCCCCGCCAATTGGGTTATCAGGCTTTTGCCAAAGGCTTCTTTTAGCGCAGTACCGATCATTTTCGCCGCGCCTTCAATGGATTTGAGCGCGACATTGCCGACAAAACCATCGGCAACAATCAAATCGACTGGCACATGGCCCGCATTTAAAGAGTCGCCTTCTACATAACCTATGTAATTCAATGACGAATTTTCCAGTAATTTTGCAGCCGATTTAACCTGCTCATTACCTTTTACATCTTCTTCGCCAATATTTAACAACCCCACCTTGGGATTATCGATATTTTCAACCGCTTTAACCAGTTCTGCACCCATCACTGCGAATTGAAAAAGATGCTCTGCCGTGCAATCCACATTTGCGCCCAGATCAAGCATGTGCGTATGCCCATCAATTGATGGTAGCGTGGAAATGATTGCAGGCCGATCAATACCCGGAATCATTTTTAGTACAAAACGGGCGGTCGCCATTAAAGCCCCGGTATTGCCGGCACTCACACAGGCATCTGCGCGTCCGTCATGAACCAAGTTGATAGCAACCCGCATTGACGAGTCTTTTTTATTTTTTAACGCTTTGGATGGCGACTCATCCATTCCAACACACTGGGATGCGTGTTGAATAACAAGTCTGTCCCGATAATCAATTAGTGCTTGGGCTACCTGCGGCTTGAGAATAGCCTCATCGCCCACTAAAATCAGTTTTAAGTGCGGATTGTTCTTTAAACAATCCAATGATGCAGGAATGGTGACTTCAGGACCGTAATCCCCGCCCATTGCATCAATCGAAATTGTTAGGCTCACGCTTACGGATGACTCCTGAGTTATTATAAAAAAGCCGAACCTGACCTTGATTCGATCAACTTCGGCATATCATCATGCTAAGATGGAAAGATAATTAATCTTCGTCGCCGTTGCTTACGATTTGACGGCCTTTAAAGAAGCCATCCGGAGTAACATGATGACGAATATGCGCTTCGCCTGTCATCGCATCCTGAGACAAGGTTCTTCCTGTTAACGCATCATGTGAGCGACGTTGACCGCGTCTTGAACGCGATACTTTACTTTTTTGTACGGCCATTATAAATCTCCAGTGTTTTTAAGTTTGGCTAAGATGGAAAAAGGGTTTTCGGTGGACGGCTTTTGTTCATTTGGCGAAGCATCCACCTTCTTGCTGCCCGGCTTTGAATCGAGGCAATTGTGCTGATGTTTGGGAAAAGTCGGCAAAATAAGCAACAACTCATCCTCAATAATGTTCTTTAGAAGAATTTTTCCTTCATCGACCAGCAACGGCTCATAATCCTCGGGCAATCTGTCTGCTTGATCTATTGACGTAACAATACCTAGCTTGACGGCATTTTTCACAGGCCATTGCACTGCCTCTAAACAATTTTGACATTCAAGTTCCAGAACCGCTTCTATCGTCCCTTCAATTTTGGCCAACCTTCCTTCCCGGCCAAAAAAAAGTTCCACAGTCACAGCTCCCGAATCGCTAAACAGTATATCCGCCAAACGATCCAAGCTACTTACAGGTATTTGCCCCTTCAATTCACCGCGTTTATCGGCTAGATGCAAGGGATCTATATATTCAGGTAATCGAGCTAACATAACCGCGCAATGTTATATGGAAACAACAAGTTCGTCAATCCTAATGAAGCGCCTTTGTCAGTGATTGACGATCACGGGTTTATTGGGAAGCTCATTGCGATTATCTGCACCGGGCGGAAAATGTGCCGCCAACAACATTGTGATACGCTCAATTCCTTGTAATGAGCCGCTTAGAAAATCACCTTTCCGGAATTCTTTTTGCATAGCCTCCGCTATTGCATCCCACTCGGATTGCGGTACACGCCGGGTAATACCTCGATCCGCAACAATATGAACTTCCCGATCCACCAATGACAGATAAATCAAAACACCGCTATTCTCTTCAGTATCCCAAACCCGCAAATTTGAAAACACCTCTAGCGCACGTTGACGAGCCGATACGCCACGCCAAACTTGACTTAGCGCCAACGCATTTTCAACAGCAAAACGAAGCTCACCACTGTGCCGATGTTCGGAATGTTTTACCGCTCTTTCTATATCGCCAAGCACTTTCTTGGGAAACAGCACGCACCAACGCCACGGCGGCATAAGAGCATGACGAAACCAACGCTTAATATTCACCATGATCCTGATGCGCCTCCTCCCCCAAAGCGGCCACCGCCACCACTCCATGAACCGCCGCCACGACTCCCGCCCCAGCCGCCTCTATTAGACCAACCGCGCCCACCTGTGGAGCGAACGCCAACGATAAAGAAAACCATTAATCCGATAAACAGCGCCAATGAGAACGCCAAGCCAAAAACCAACGCAGCCACCATACCGCTACCTAGCCCTGCCAACATCCCTCCCATTGCTCGCCCAATCAGCGCAGACAACACAAAACCGGCAATCAAGCCGCCGGCCAAAATAAACATAAAGCTGCCTTCATCTTGCCGATCACCCGGAGTTTCGGACGGTGCCGGCAAAGGTTCGCCTTCGATCAATGCCATCAGCTGGTCGACCCCGGCATTAATCCCGCCGGCGTAGTCGCCGTCCTTAAAATGCGGGGTAATTGTTTCCGCTATGATCCGCTTCGCAACCGCATCGGGAATAACGCCTTCCAGGCCGTAACCGACTTCAAGACGCAACTTCCGGTCATCTTTAGCCACTATCAAAATAACGCCGTCATCAATACCTTTGCGGCCGATTTGCGATAAATCGGCAACCTCTATACCGAATTCAGCAATATCTTTAGGCTGAGTGGTTGGAACAATTAAGACTGCGATTTGACTGCCTTTTTTAGCTTCAAACGCGGCCAGCTTGTCTTCCAGCGCGGCGGCCTGCCCGGTGCTGAGTGTGTTAGTAAGATCGGTGACACGACTCGACAACTGAGGAACGCCAACTATCGCCCAAGCTTTCACGCAAAGCAGTAGCAGGAAAAATCCGGCTAGATAACGGGCGCGAGGAAATATTGCAGACAACATATTACTGACCGCCAACCTTTGCAGGCGCGCTAAAATCCACTTTAGGAGGTACCGCAATGGTTTGCTCATTTTCTACGGTAAAACTCGGCTTGGTCTTGAAGCCGAACATCATCGCGGTCAAATTGGAAGGAAAAGAGCGCACAGTAATATTGTATTCTTTGACTGCGGCAATATAGCGATTACGCGCCACGGTAATACGATTTTCGGTACCTTCCAGTTGCGCCTGTAAATCACGGAACAAACCATCGGCTTTCAGTTGCGGATAGTTTTCCGCTACCGCCAATAATCGCGAAATCGCGCCGGTCATTTGCCCTTGAGCGGCAATAAACTTATGAAACGCCTGTTCATCATCGACCAATTCCGGCGAGGCCCGCAACGACCCGACTTTCGCACGAGCCTCGGTCACTTGGGTCAACACATCTTTTTCGTGAGCCGCATAGCCTTTGACCACATTTACCAAATTGGGTACCAAGTCGGCGCGGCGCTGGTACTGGTTCAACACCTCTGCCCACGTCGCTTTAATGTCTTCGTCGCCAGTCTGTAGCGTGTTATATCCGCAGCCGGACAAAACCGGCGTCATCAACAAAATAATCAGCCATTTAAACATATCCACCTCCTGGTTTAGACTCAAAAGCTTAGTGACCTATAAAGAATGCAAATAGATTAATTCACCACAAAAACACGAAGATTTTTCGTGTTTTCGTGGCTTTACGCCTTAGTGGAGAGTCCTTTTAAAAACTAAACCACCCCGAACCGAACGACGTAGCAAAAACCAGACTGACGATGGTCATTAACTTGATCAAAATATTCAAAGACGGACCGCTGGTATCTTTAAACGGATCGCCCACCGTATCGCCAACCACAGCAGCTTTGTGAGAATCGGAACCCTTACCGCCGTATTGCCCTGTTTCAATCCATTTTTTTGCATTATCCCAGGCACCGCCGGCATTAGCCATCATCACCGCCAACAGGAATCCGGACGACATAGTCCCAACCAACATACCGGCAAGGGCTTCCTTACCTAGAACATAGCCCACAACCAACGGCACCACAACCGCCAACGCGCCGGGCAATAACATTTCACGTAAAGCGCTTTCGGTGCTGATACCGACACAAGCCGCATAATCGGGCTTTCCCGTACCCTCCATCAAGCCGGAAATCTCACGGAACTGACGGCGCACCTCAACAACAATCTGGTGAGCCGCTTTACCCACCGCCATCATCGTCAGCGCCGAAAACAGATAAGGCATCATTGCGCCAATCAAAATACCCGGCAGCATGGTAGGACCCAGAATATTCAAATTCTCGATTTTTGCCGCCGTAACATAAGCAGCCAACAAGGCCAACGCCGTCAATACCGCCGAGCCGATAGCAAAACCTTTGCCGGTAGCTGCCGTGGTATTGCCCAAACTATCCAAGGCATCGGTGCGATTGCGTACTTCATGGGGCAAATGACTCATCTCGGCAATGCCGCCCGCATTATCGGCAACCGGCCCGTAAGCGTCAGTCGCCAAGGTAACGCCCAACGTGCTGAGCATGCCCACGCCCGCCAAAGCCACCGCATACAGACCGGCAGCAATAGTGCCGTCGGCTTTTTGGCCTAACCATATGCTCAGCAAAATAGCCGCGGCAACGATCAAAACTGGAAATACGGTGCTCATCATGCCGACAGCCAGACCTTGGATAATAGTGGTCGCCGCACCGGTTTGCGTAGCGTGAGCGATACCTTGCGTGGGTTTTTCGGAATACGCCGTGTAGTATTCGGTCGCATAGGCGATAGCGTTACCCGCCACCAAACCGACCAGGATGACCAGCCAATAATTAAAGCTGACCCCAGAAATTAATATGGCGAATAAAGAAAACCCTAAAATAACCGCGGAAGCGCCCCAAACCGAATAGCGCAATGCCGTTAACAACTCCTCCAAACTGGCATTTTCGTCCACTTTTACCGCATACTTGCCAATAAACCGTTTGGCCCGGACAACTATTGAATCATTAACATCTTCCGGCGGCAGTTCCTCACCGGTCACCATATTAATGCCGAAAAGACTGGCGATAATACCAACCGAGGCAATCAGGAAAGGCAGGCCGATAAATACCGCCGATTTTTCACCCAACACCGCACCCAAAGTTGCGGCCGCGATAATCGAACCGCTGTAACTTTCGAATAAGTCGGCGCCCATGCCCGCAACGTCGCCGACATTATCACCGACATTATCGGCAATAACGGCAGGATTGCGCGGATCATCCTCGGGAATACCCTGTTCGACTTTACCGACCAAGTCGGCACCGACATCCGCGGCTTTGGTGTAAATGCCGCCGCCGACTCTTGCAAACAGCGCAATACTGCTGGCGCCGAAACCAAAACCGGCAATATAACTCAGCTGATTCGGATCGCCGTTAAATATCAAAAACAGCAAGGTCATGCCGATCAGGCTAAAGCTGACCACCGCCATGCCCATAATCGATCCGCTACCGAAAGCGACCCGCAGCCCTTCATGCAGATTATGACTGGCCGCTGCCGCCGTCCGGACATTGGCGCGAACCGCCACATACATTCCCAAATAACCGGCGCCTGCTGACGCAACCGCCCCCACCACAAAACAAAGCGCGGTCTGCCATTGCAAAAACATGGAAATAACCGTAGCGACGACAGCGACAAAAACGGCTATGACCCGGTATTCACGCGCCAAAAAAGCCGTCGCTCCCTCTTGAATAGCCTTTGCAATGACTTGCATGGCTTCATTACCCTGGTCATAGCCAAGAATGCGCCGTAATTCCCAAATTACGAATGCGCCCCCTGCAATACCCATCAATAATGCAATGACAACTGATGCAGATGTTGGAAACATCATGACTTTCTCTCCTAAATTTAGTTGGTTTGACTAAAAGCCCATAAACTCACTCTATTTTTATTATTTGTTTAGCCGGCGCAGACAATTGCGCAAACCATGGCTATTAGAATCGGCATTTACGCAAGACGCAACTGTTTAAGTTTAGCGCGAGCTTCGCCCCCACTGATCTCAGGGATTATTTTTAATTCCAGCGCCTTTAATTGGTTGAGTTTGACTTCATAATGCTCGATTTCGCGAGTGGTATTCGGAGGACTGAAACGATATTGGTGGCGTAAAATTTCCCGGTAAGAGTCCTCTTTATCCGCCAGCCAAAGCAGGACAAATTCTTGAGTTCGTGACAGTTGCTGCTCATCGAACACCAGCAAAATATGCTCAATAGTGCGAGGCCGGTCAAAAACAATACGAATCGTTTGCTCGCCGGCGCTTGCCGCTTGCCATCCCGGCTCATCCGCCGGCAACAAGGCCGACTCAACAGGATATTCCCGGCATTCCGAAGTAAACTCTACTTGGGCAAGTTGTTCCAAATCCAAGAAATCCAGCTCGAAAGATGGAATATTTCCAGTCGGTTGATTGATTATTGTTTTACGCATGATGACTTACCTATGACAGTTTATTGTATGGCAAAAAAGACAGCGTCAGGCTCAAAACACAAAGACCCAAAACAGTGTAAACCAGCATTGACTAATAAGCACTGGGGTATAAATTTTCAGTTAAGGTTCAAAGCTGGAGTGCAGGCTTCGCCTGCTTTGCAAGCAAAGCTTGCACTCCAAAATACCAAATAATTTTTGCTCGGTTACTTATAAAGATAACCGATGTTATACAGTCATCACTAAATTCGGCTATTCTGTGGCAATGAAAAAAGCAGAACTAGCGTTATACGCAGATTATTTAATAAGCACATTAGAGCGGCGACAGCCACCGGGTTATCGCGCAACCCGTCGCCAAGCCTTCAGGCTACTTCATCAGTTAGATAACAAATAATAAGAACTAGGAATTAAAAATGAAAAATCTAAGCATCAAAATCAAATTGATTCTGCTTGTGCTCTTTTCATCAATTGCGTTGGCTATCGTGGGGTTGGTCGGCAATTACGGCATCGGGCAAGCATCCGATTCGCTGAATCAATTGACCAATAACCGCTTGCCGTCAGTGATAGGGCTGGGCATCATCAATGAGGGGCAAACCGCGATCAGGCTTGCCAATCGGGATACCCTGTTTTACCAGAACGACTATAACGCCCAGGAAAAATTTGCCGACATTCTAAAAAACAAAAAGCAAATCTGGGAACGCATCGATAAAGGCTGGGCTATTTACGCAGCAACCGCTAAAGGGCCGGAAGAGGATCAAGTCTGGCATGCATTCGTCCCGGCTTGGGAGGAATGGAAGCAAGGCCAGGCGGATATCACCGATACGATCGCCGCCTTGTCGAAGAATCAGGGCGAGGAAGGACAGAAGCAGTTATTCACCGTTTATTTCAAGCAAGCGCAATTACAGAAAGCACGTGCCGCCGAAGTCAAAAAATTGCTTGGCCAACTCGTCGAGCTTAACCGGCAGAATGCCGATAACGATAGCAAAATAGCGCAGGATTCGGTCAACAGTTCGCGTATTCTGATGGTCGCGACAGGATTGGTTGCCGTAATGACCGCACTGTTTTTCGGTTTACTATTAATTCGCTCAATTACCAGACCCTTAGCGCTCAGTATCGAGGTTGCCGAAAAAATTGCCGATGGCGATTTGAGCAGTACTATTGACGTGGATAGCCGAGATGAAACCGGGCAATTATTGCAAGCCATGCAAACCATGCAAACGGTTTTGACCAATGTCGTCGCCGATATTGAGGGTACCGTCGGCGCGGCGGTTAAAGGCGATTTCAGCCAGCAAATCGACCTCAATCATCATAAAGGCTATGCCAGGGATTTAGCCGCAACCTTGAACAAACTATCCGACACGACCTACGCCAGCCTTAATGACGTGACGCGCGTTACCAACGCCATGGCGTGCGGCGACCTCAGCCAGCGCATCACTAAAGACTACCCCGGCGTGTTCGGGCAAATGAAAAACGGCGTTAACAACATCGTGGATTCGTTGGCTGGGATTGTTGATGAAATTGACCATATCGTCGATTCCGCCGCCAACAGGGGCGACTTTAGCGTCAAAATCGATACGAGCGGCAAAGCGGGTTATAACCGGATATTGACTGAATTGCTCAATCAACTGTTCGATGTGACCGAAACTGGGTTGAAGGATTTATTGCGGCTTTCCGATGCGCTATCTAAAGGCGACCTGACTCAAACTATCGACAGAAATTATCCCGGTATTTTCGGCCAGGTAACGGCGGGCATGAACGGGACGGTGGAACATCTCAAAACACTGGTGGCGGGCATTAAAAACTCCACCGACACTATCGATACCGCATCTAAGGAAATCGCGGCGGGCAATAATGATTTGTCGTACCGCACCGAAGAACAGGCCGCCAGTCTCGAACAAACCGCAGCCAGCATGGAAGAGCTTACAACGGCCGTCCAAGCCAATACCGAAAACGCTAAGCAGGCCAACCAACTGGCGATAGGCGCATCCGATGTCGCCGGCAAAGGTGTCGCGGTTGTGCAAAAAGTCATCGCAACGATGACTGACATCCATGACTCGTCGCGCAAAATTGTCGACATTATCTCAGTGATCGACAGCATTGCGTTCCAGACCAACATTCTGGCGCTCAATGCGGCCGTCGAGGCTGCCCGTGCAGGCGATCAGGGTAGAGGCTTTGCCGTCGTGGCCGGCGAGGTCCGTATTCTTGCGCAACGCGCCGCCGCGGCAGCCGGGGAAATCAAAAACCTGCTTGGCGACTCCGAGGAGAAGGCGGACGATGGCAGTCAATTGGTCGCTCAAGCCGGACACACCATGCAAGAAATCGTCACTTCCATCCAGCGGGTGACGGCGATCATGTCCCAGATTTCCGCCGCATCCGTCGAACAAAGTTCCGGCATTGCGCAAGTTAATCAGGCGATTGCTCAAATGGATGATGTCACTCAGCAGAATGCTGCACTGGTGGAACAGGCCGCGGCGGCTGCGGAGTCAATGGCGGAACAGGCTAGAAATCTATCGACTACGGTAGCAATCTTTAAAATAGTCCGGTAGGGGCGCATCGCATCCGAGGCTGTGAAAGTATTATCGAAATTAGTTTGAAAACCTATTCACCACGAAGGCACGAAGACCACGGAGAAAAAATCATTGTTTAAACTCAATGTATTAAGACTTCGTGCCTCGGCAATTGCTCCTGCATTGCTCTACCTCCTGCATCCGCGCAGCCGTAGCGTGCGGTGAGGTACGAACCGCACGGAGAAAAAGTACTGCATCCGAGAAATGCTCAGGTGCGGTTCGCTATGCTCACCGCACGCTACGGCCCTTCTCCGTGGTTAGCCTCTTAAACCGAATACTTTCACAGCCTCCTACGCACTCGTACCAATTGCCCCAGACTCATACGCGAGTATTATTTCCCGTCAAGAACACAGCCCCATATCCCGGAAGAGCTGTTCGAGGAATATTACCGACGTATTCCACGCAGAGCTTTCGACTGACGGGATAGCCGTTTCGATCGTTGAGCCGGGGATGATCGGGACGCCATTCTGAGAAAAAACCGCTGACCGTGCTACTGCACTGTTGGCTCATCCGCGCAACGAACAGCAACGGCACGCCGGCAGCGCTAATCGGCTGGCGGCAAGGGATCGTCAAACCGGCCGATAATGCCGCTGATCCCGGACGGGTCGCGCGGAGCGTACTCCATGCGCTGACAGCAAAACGGCCTCAGTCCAGATATACCGTGGGCATCAAAGCCAAGCTTAAACTGCTGATTTGGAAATTTCTGCCGGAGACGCTAAAAGACATGGTTATACGGCGGCCGGCTCGGCGTGAGAATCAGGGAAATGGGCAACAACAGATAGGCGCGTTCAAAATCGCCGGCAATGATACGGATCGAAGGTTCTTAGCTGGCGCGCGACTTCATGCAAAACTACAGCCGGACCGGTATTTCAGAAGTTTTATTTTGCCGCAGTACAGCAATTAATTTAATCTGCGGCGCAGACTGAAAAACGCCTTACACTATATAATTAAAATGTAAGGCGTTCCTTTTTTGGTGGTGTCTTACCAACAGGGATGCCTCAACAGGCAGAAAGAGGCATTTCCTGCTTTTTCTTTAGTATGCGGTTGCACTTCCAATCCAATGGGCAGATCCATAGCCGGTAACATGTGCAGATCCAGTAGTCCACGCAGTATCAGTAACACGGGAACACAGAAGACAATTACTAGCTTGATGGGAAGCAAAGCTTGTCGAGCTAGAACTTGCTGAGCCGACCAATGCACTGGCTCCGCCAGAATTGGTTGCGGATGCATAACCTGCAGAAATGTTATCCATCTGAGTGTCATTCAGTGCCACAGGTTCGGCGGCAAAAGCAGAACCCATACCTAATACCAATACACTTGCAGCAATTGTTTGTGATATTTTCATGATAAGTACCTCGTAAAAAATTACTAACAAATGCCTTAACGTTTAATTATTAAGGCGGTTTTTTAGAGTGTCCCCGACAACATAATGCAGAGGGACAGTCTAAATTCTTTAATTGGCCCAGTAAGTTTTAAAAAGCCCGGCCTAAAGCCGCGACCACTGAGGCAATATTAATAATTCCTATACCGAATACTCTAGTTTTTTCTTTATTAGGTTCGCTCCGAGTAACTAACCTTAGTTTTCGAACTTAGCCATTTTGGATGATCAAATTAACCCACCACCAAAAACAACAGTTTATTGATGCCCAGTTAATTGCCATATCAACTTTTTATTATTTAACGATGTCTTATGAATTATCCCTCCACGTAAGTTAATTAAAAAAACAGTTCTCTAAAGTTTTATAATTATATTTTCGCTGGGAATACTGGAAATGAAGCTTTAATGCAGTGAAAATGCGGACTTTCCGAAATTACGTCAAGCCATTGCATACTCATACTTGATATTCCTTTGCTAAGTATCAAGCAAAGGAATTAGGACGGCTGGGGCAGCCGCAGGTACTAACAGTTATGTAATTTTTGCTGCTTGTTCTTGAATATATAAAACAAGCTTCCGCAAAAATAGTAACTCCCCGCGTTATTAAGAACATGGTCATCATGTCCGGTTTTTAGCCATTAAATTTTGTATCAAAACTAAATTTAATTTACTTCAAAAAAAAAGCAGTAACGCTTGGAATACAATCTAGCATTTTTTTGAATTTTTAAAATATGTACGAATGCTTATAAAAGCTTAGATTCAACTTCATTAGATTCAACTCATAAGTGCAATCGGCACAGAGCGGAAAAGAAAAAGGCTAGCTGATATAGTTTCACGCTTTTTTCAATCCGACCAAAGACGATGAAGCGTATGAGAAATTATAAACAGCTAAGCCCCGCACAAAGATACCAGATTGGGATATTAAATAAAGCGGGAAAAAACCAGAAAGAGA
>Ga0208789_1000347_pt1 | contig 48975 bp, 33 predicted proteins | sample Methanotroph_Enr_FD_187368 | JGI IMG/M metagenome (GOLD analysis project Ga0208789, IMG submission 187368) | Enriched soil microbial communities from Old Woman Creek wetland in Ohio, USA - Methanotroph_Enrichment_5 (SPAdes) (version 2) | ecosystem: Environmental > Terrestrial > Soil > Wetlands...
CGTAGCGATTCGGGAAGCAGTGAATAGGAAGCAGGAAAAATGAGTAGTTGTTTATCCCCAACTCCCTCGGAGTGATCACTAATATGCGGGATTAAAAAACAAATTATATCAGATAAAATAAAAAAATGAAAATCAATAAATTAGCAACAGTCTTAGTAATTCTGGCGTTATCCACAATCTATTCATGCGGTTCGGGTGCAAAAGGGACTAACAATGCCACAGCCGGCAGCGAAATCAAAATAATCAACGACATGGGAAATTTTAACGAAATCATTAATGGCAACACGCCGGTTCTTGTAGATTTTTATGCCGACTGGTGCGCCCCATGCAGAATGATGGCCCCGATTATGCAGCAAGTTTCAAAAGAGATGGGTGAAAAGGTCAGGGTGATCAAAATTGATGTTGACAAAAATGAAGAGGTTGCACGTAAGTATCAGATCCAAAGTATTCCGACAATGATCCTGTTTAAAAATGGCAAAGCAGTCTGGCAGGGAGTCGGCGTGATGCAGGCCGACCAGATTAAAGCCATTATTCAGAAGAACAGTTAGCAGGGAAAAGTTAGCAGTGAATAGTGAGAAGTGGACAATGAGAAGTGATTAAGTCAAAGAGGTGAAAATGAGAAAGTGTGAAGATCAGGACGAGTCAGAGTCAGTGGTCACAAAAATATTCAGTCATTCAGTCATTGAGTCATAATCACCACAGAGTGGTGAAATATTGGTAGCCCGGGGTAAGTGAACGAAGAGAACGCCACCCCGGGACAAAGAAAGAGAATAAAAAATCAGGACGAGTCATACTAATTTATAAGTAAGATTTAATCAACTCCGATTAGTCATTTTTGTTTTTTAGACTTTTAAGTCGGGACACAAGATTTGAGCATTAATAATTCATAATTCGTAATTCATAATTCGTAATTCATAATTCGTAATTCATAATTCGTAATCAATTGATTAGTTCCAGTTTCAATATATTCTGCGTATGTGAAGTGATTTTATAGCGATCGTCAAGGCGACGGCCAATAATCCAAACCACCTGCTCACCGTTAGCAACAATCCATACGTTCTCCTTTTCAGGAAGGCTTAACTTTGAATCGATGAAAAAATCGCTGATTTTTTTCAATCCACTCATTCCCAGAGGCTTGAAGTAATCACCGGGCTGCCATCTTCTGATCAGCAGCGGAAACTGAACATGATCGCGATCGATACATGCAATAAATTGAGATTCAGGAATTTTAAATTTATCTTTTTTTGTGGTAACTGTTATTTTAAGATGGACCGGGAATAACAGTTCTTTCATCCCCTCTTCCAGGTAGAATTGCTTCCTTTTTCTGGATTGCAATGGCGTAAGAATCAGAGACTCACGATCGCGCACTAACCTGTGGGTTGGCGAGATAAATTGCTTACCTGAAATTCCGTCAAGTGACGATACAATCTCACCTGTCACCACGCTGTTGAAACCATAAGGCTTTAGAAATTCGAAAAGGTAAGTTGTTACAGGATTGAGCAATTTCAGTTCGGCAATCGAAATGAGATAATCATTACCACTTCGTAAAGCAACACGTTCCCAGGTCTGCTGAATAGCCCGATCATAAATTATCGAGACATCTTCGAGGTAACCCATCGTTTTGATCAATCCTTCACGAAAGGAAGGATTAAGTTTATCCATGACCGGCAATAAGGAATGTCTGATTTTATTTCTTTGATAATCTGTTCCCTGATTTGATGAATCTTCCCGGAAATCGAGAAAGTTTTCGTGACGGTAATGTTCAATCTCCGCGCGGGAGGCAAAAAGCAATGGTCTTACTATTTTGCCATTTATAGGGCGCATGCCGGTTAATCCGTTTAAACCCGTTCCCCGGGCAAGGTTTAAGAAGAAGGTTTCAAGCTGGTCGTCGCGATGGTGAGCTACAGCAATGTAATCAAAATGGTGCGTTGCCCGTATCGTCTCGAACCAGTTGTATCGCAATTCGCGGGCAGCCATCTCGATTGAAATTTTATTTTCCAGCGCATATTCTTCAGTATCGAAGGCAGTTTTAAAAAGCGGAACATCATATTTCCGGGCCAGGTCAGCCACGAGCTTTTCGTCCCCATCCGATTCAGACCCACGTAAACGGAAGTTGCAATGGGCAATGGCCACTGAAAATCCGGCTTTATCCAGCAGATCGAGCAAAACTACCGAATCGATTCCACCACTAACCCCGACAAGAATGGTGTCGTCCTTACTAAACAAGGCGTTCTCGTTAATATAGCTGATAAATCGCTGGATCATATTCTATTAAATTAGGTTAAGGATTTTGTTAAACTGATGGGTTGGCAGGCACTCTATTAGTGTTTCTCCTTTTATTTTGTGAGTTTCAAAATCTTTAAATCAGTAAATGGAAAAGGAATCAGAACAATGTCACCTTTTTTCATCGTACCTTTCCTTTAAATCATTTAGGGTATAAAAGTCATCCTCGTCTTTGAGAAATTCAAAGGCTTTGGATTCGGATGTCAATTTTTGTATTCCTTCCTGAATTATTTCATCATCGATTTTACTTAACAAAAAATCTGCAAAATCATTTATCTCCCTGATTTTCGCATCCGGTAATTGCCTGATTTTATTGAAAGTATTATCAATTAAAACTTGCCTTTCCATAATAACTAATTTAAACAAATTTACGAATTTTCAGTCAATTGGAGCGAACTCTTAAATCTGGCCATTTCCCACCAATAATCCAACTTTTTCAACGATTTTAACGATCACCTCACATGCTTTTGCCATAGAAGCGGTAGGGATATATTCAAATTTCCCGTGAAAGTTATGGCCTCCTTCGAAGATATTCGGGCAGGGAAGTCCCATATAGGAGAGGCGAGCACCATCTGTACCTCCGCGAATCGCAACAATTTTAGGCTCAATTCCCGACTCGCGGATTGCTTCTGCAGCCATATCAACAATATATTTCACAGGTTCAATCTTTTCGCGCATATTAAGATACTGATCAGTTAATGCAAGCTCTGCAGTCCCATCCCCGAATTTACGATTAATCTGACCAACAACATTCTGCAGGTTATCCTTACGATCTTTTATCCCTTCCCGCGAAAAATCCCGGATAATAAACGCGATCTCTGCCCTTTCGACCGATCCGTTTAACCCGGTAACATGGTAAAACCCTTCATACCCTTCGGTCTCGCCAGGCACTTCGTTAGGTGGCAAAATGGCAATCAACTCATTGGCAATCAATATTGCGTTTTTCATTTTACCTTTTGCATACCCGGGATGTATATTTGAACCATTGATGACAATTTTAGCGCCTGAGGCATTAAAATTCTCAAATTCAAGTTCTCCAAGCTCTCCTCCGTCAATCGTAAAAGCAAATTCGGCACCAAATTTCTTAACATCAAAGTGGTTTGCCCCTTCGCCAATCTCCTCATCGGGAGTAAAAGCGATCCGTACGTTACCATGTTTTATATCTTCCTGTTTGACAAGGAATTCCATAGCTGTCACGATCTCGGCAATTCCGGCTTTATCGTCCGCACCCAACAAGGTTTCCCCGTTAGTAACGATCAGTTGCTGACCAATGTATGAATTTAACTCAGGAAATACCGAGGGTGAAAGGATAATATTTTTGTCTTTGTTCAGGAGAATATCGCCTCCAGGGTACCCATCGATTATTTGGGGAGAAACATTCGCTCCTGAAAAATCGGGACTCGTATCCATATGTGCGATAAAACCAACAACAGGTGTAATCCCGGCAATGTTTGCTGAAAGTGTTGCATATACATAGCCAAACTGGTCGACCTCAACATCCCGCAGACCAATAAATCTCAGTTCATCGGCAAGTGTCCCGGCAAATTCAACCTGCCCGGCAGTACTCGGTGTTTTTCCGGATGTTGAATCAGAGCAGGTATTGTAACTTACATACCTCAGGAAACGCTTTACTACCTTGTTTTCCATGTCAATTAAATTAGTAAGCTAAAGCAAAAATCACCCTTTGTTTTGAAGGATTTCCCGTTACCATGCATTTCCCCTCCTCTTCAGCTCCTTCGAATGGGATGCACCTGATTGTCGCTTTGGTCTCTTCCTTGATTTGGATCTCGGTTTCTGATGTGCCGTCCCAGTGGGCAAGGAAGAATCCCCCTTTAGTATTCAGTAATTTCTTGAATTCATCATATGAATCAACAACAGTCGTGTTTTCAGCTCTGAATTTAAATGCCTTATCGTAGATATTCTTTTGAATTTTCGCGAGAAGATCTTCAACATACTGGTCAATATTTTCAAGATTTTCGGTAGATTTCTCCAGTGTATCGCGGCGGGCCACTTCCACAGAACCGTTTTCGAGGTCACGGGGACCAATGGCCAGGCGGACAGGAACACCTTTCAGTTCATATTCGGCAAACTTCCATCCCGGGCGCTGGGTATCGCGGTTATCATATTTTACACTGATGCCACGTGCACGAAGTTTGGCCATAATCTCTTCTACTCTTACAGAGATTTCGGCCAACTGTTCCGGATTTTTATATATTGGGACGATAACAACCTGGTAAGGAGCAAGTTTCGGAGGAAGTACGAGCCCGTTATTATCGGAATGCGCCATAATAAGGGCGCCGATCAGACGTGTGGAGGCTCCCCATGAGGTTGCCCATACGTAGTCGAGCTTTCCGTCCCGTGTAGCAAACTGAACATCAAATGCTTTGGCAAAGTTTTGACCCAAAAAGTGGGAAGTTCCCGATTGCAAAGCTTTTCCATCCTGCATCAGTGCTTCAATGGTGTAAGTCTCGAGCGCACCTGCAAAACGCTCGTTCGCCGACTTTGCCCCTTTAATTACCGGAATTGCCATAAAGTCTTCGGCAAAACTGGCATAAATGTTAATCATCCGCTCCGTTTCTTCAAGCGCTTCCTGCCTGGTTTCGTGTGCAGTGTGCCCCTCCTGCCACAGGAATTCAGTTGTCCGCAGGAACATCCTGGTACGCATTTCCCACCGAACGACGTTTGCCCACTGATTACAAAGGATAGGCAAGTCGCGGTACGACTGTATCCAGTTTTTGTAAGTACTCCATATAATTGTCTCGGAAGTTGGCCGAATAATCAGCTCCTCTTCCAGTTTAGCATCAGGATCAACAATTACCCCTTTTCCGTTAGGATCATTCATCAGCCTGTAGTGGGTCACTACAGCACACTCCTTAGCGAACCCTTCAACATGGGCAGCCTCTTTCGAGAAAAATGATTTCGGAATAAAAAGAGGGAAATAGGCATTCACGTGACCGGTTTCCTTGAACATTTTATCAAGCTGTGCCTGCATTTTTTCCCAGATTGCATAGCCGTAAGGTTTGATAACCATACAACCGCGAACTGCTGAATTTTCAGCCAGATCAGCTTTTGCTACCAGGTCGTTGTACCACTGAGAATAATTTTCTTCTTTTGATGTGAGAACCTTTGCCATTATTGATGTTTTGGTATAATTTTTGCTTTAATATTTTGCATCTTCAGCTTGCAAAATAACGAAAAGTTCAGGAATTTACTAATATAAAGTAGAACAAATCATGAAAACAAATGTCAAACTGCTCTCAGCCATAGCACTACTTGCAAGTGCCTGTACAACAGGATCTATGGTTACTTCAAGTAGTTCCACCGACGATGTTTATTTCAGACCGGGAGATAATCCTCCGGTAGTAATGAACACTTCACCTACTAAAACACAGCAGGTTAAAAGACCCACCATTAGCACTGAATCGCGACAGCAGGAGGCGGGTAAGATAGTTGACAATTACAATCTTGAGAAAAAAGAGGGTAATATTGAAGGCGACAACTACGTATATGATGGTGAAACGTCCGACTCAGATACGACTTTTGAGTCTGATGATGAGGCATTGTACATTATCAACAATTATAACGATCCTGAAGAGATCAGCTATACAACACGAATCAGAACTTTCTATAATCCATATATGTACGATCCATTCTGGGACTCTTACTATACACCCGGTTGGGGTTTTAACTGGGGAATGGGTTTTGGATTCGGATATGGCGGCTTTTACTCCAACTGGTATAATCCCTATTACGGTGGCTGGTACAATCCATGGTACAGTTACGGCTGGGGTGGATATCCATACTGGGGAGGCGGATACTATGGTAGCGGATACTACGGCGGATATTGGGGTGGCGGCTATTGGGGCAGCGGCGTATCTGATCACCGCGATCGTTTTTACGGGAGACAAAACTACACCGGATCAGGAGGTTCAAATGCCGTACGATATAATAATGAAGGCAGAGGATCTCAGATTGGTTCATCTTCTTCGGCTGTAAATACCGGAGGCAGAAACCAGGTGGGTGGTTCATCTTCTACAACACGCAGATCATCAAATGTGATCAACAATGGAGGGACAACAGGCGGACGTCAACAGATGGGAACATCAGGTTCAACGCGCCAGGCAGGAACAAGGTATACTGTTGATCCGAATACAACCCGAAGTGCAAGGACAAGCCCATCAGATCAGTCAGGAACAACGCGTAACACCGAGACACTTACCAATTTACGCAGGGGTCAGACTTCAACAAATTATCAGCAGGGCACAAACGCCTCAGGACAAACAACCCGGCAAAGTTCATCATCAGGCAATACACAAAATTATACGCCGACTTATTCAAGGCCAAGAACAAATACGCAGGCAACCTATAACAGCGGGACAACCCGTCAATACTCAAGACCACAATCTTCATCCTATTCGGGAAGTAATGGCAACCGTTATGCAAGACCTCAATCACAGGGTTCATCAGGAGCCGTAAATTCGGGAAGATCATCCTCAAGCAGTTCTTACCAGAGAGGATCAAGCAGCAGTAGCACTGGCAGCTCATCGGGTACTTATTCTGCACCATCAAGAAGTAGTAGCAATAGCAGTCCATCCGGGACCTATTCAGCACCTTCCAGGAGCAGTTCTTCGGGTAGCTCAGGCGGATCATACTCAGGAGGTAGCGGCGGAAGCAGCAGTGGAGGAAGCAGCAGCGGCGGCGGAACGGGACGCAGGCATTAACGATAACTGGAAGTGTTTTCCGAAAAATAATCTCTATTAAAATCAAAAAAAATAGTCATGAAAAAGTTATTACTTACAATATTTGCAACAGCAGGATTAATGGTCCTCTCTTACGGACAGTATGTTGACCAGGCATTAATCTTCTCGCAGCAGAATTTCGGTTCAACTGCCCGGTCAAAGGCAATGGGGAATGCCTTTGGAGCTGTCGGGGGGGATTTCTCCTCGCTAAGCATCAATCCTGCCGGGATTGGTATTTATCTCCGGTCGGAAGTAACAGGCACATTGAATATTGCAGGCATAAACAATACCGAAGCCACTTACCAGGGACAAATTACTGACGACAAGAGCAATAATTTTAGTTTAAGGAACTTTGGGTATGTGCTCGCTACTCCAGTTCAGGGTGGCGGGTCAGGTCTTGTTTCGTTTAATTTCGGAATTGGATTCAATAAACTCAATAACTTTAACCAGATGATGTCAGTCGGGAAAAACGGTTCACCACATTCGAGGATGGATGTTTTTGCCCAAAATACAAACGGAATACCATCGTCTTCCCTCCTCGATGAGAACGATCCCTATCACAATGGCACACCATGGGAGAGTAAACTGGCCTGGGAAAATTACCTTATAAATCTTGTTCCAAACACTACCAACAACTCTTACGAATCGATACTTTTCGCGAACGAGTTAGTCAATGAAAACCTTACCGTTAGCAAAGAGGGGTATAATAATGAATATTTAGCCTCATTCGGCGCCAATTTCAATCACCAGTTATACCTTGGTGCAACAATTGGGATGCAGGATCTGTACTATAATGAATCCAAAAGTTATGCTGAAGACGGGGAATTCGGCCGGTTCGACTATTACAGCACTGCCCGCACCAGGGGCTTTGGCTATAACTTCAAATTTGGGATTATTTACAGGCCGGTACCTTCCCTCAGACTCGGTGCAGCCGTCCATACCCGTACCTACTTTGATTTTAAAGAGACCTACAGCTCAACAATGAATTCTGATTTGAAAAATGTGAGTACCGATGCGAACGGGACACATAATGCAGAAACGCCGGTTGGGGATTACCAGTACAAAATGGATACCCCGTCGAGGATGATTGGAAGCATTGCCTATCAGTTTGGGAAAAGAGGGATGATCTCATTTGATTATGAATATGTTGACTATTCTTCAATAAAACTAAGAAACGGGAATGATGGTTATAACTTCTCAACCGAGAACACGGATATGAAGACCATCTACAATTCGGTTAGTAACCTTCGGTTTGGCGCCGAGATCAAGCCTACCGATGCATTAAGTCTCAGGGCCGGTTACGAATTATTCGGAAATCCTTACAAATCATTTGCCTACAATTCGACTCAACCCAATAAGGATTTTAGTTACAATACCATTAATGCAGGTATAGGATACCGGATTAACAATGTGTCGTTTGATGTTTCCTACAGCCTGGGCACCAGGACCGATTATAACTTTATCTATCCGAGTAATGATCCGGTCAAATATAAGATGAACAATAATGAGGTTGTGTTTACTTTGGGAATAAAACTCTAAAATACAAAACAATACAGTGCAAAAAAGAGGAACCGGAAATGGTTCCTCTTTTTTATATCATCGAAAGGCAATACTGTTAATTATTTAAAGAATCATCCCCGCCCCGACCACATTATTTGTTGCCTCGTCGATCAGGATCAGGCTGCCTGTATCGCGGTTTTTCCTGTAAGGGTCGAAAAACAGTGGCTTCGTCGTTTTTATCGTGATTTGTGCAATTTCGTTTAACCCGACATTCAAATCATCGTGAATCTCCTCTGTTGTGTTGATATTCACCTTGTACTTCACTTCGTTAACGATGCAGCGCATCTCGTTTGAGTTATGCTTTAACTGGTATTTTCCTTTTAATACCAGTGGTTTTTCACTAAGCCAGCACACCATCAAATCAATCTCCTGCGATTGTTGAGGCTGATTAATTGCGTCCACAATCATCGACCCCCGGCTCACATCAATATCGTCTGTCAGCCTTAATGTTACAGATTGAGGCGGGAAAGCATAATCGAGGCTTTCACCTGCAAAATCAATTGCCTGAATTTTTGTCTTTTGCCCTCCGGGTAAAACGACCACCTCCTGCCCGACTCTGAATACACCGCTGGCAACCCGGCCTGCATAACCACGGTAATCATGGAATTCGTCTGATATGGGCCGAATTACATATTGAACCGGGAAACGGGGATCTTTCAGGTTCCAATCCTCGCCAACAGGTAACTTTTCGAGCAAACCAAGAAAAGTTGCCCCAGTGTACCAGGGCATATTCGTCGATTCATCAACTACGTTGTCGCCCAATTTGGCACTTATAGGCAAAAAATGTATATCCTGGTTGCCCAGCCGTCCGGCAACCTGTATAAAATCGGTTTTAATTCTTTCAAAAACTTCCTGGCTAAAATCGACCAGGTCCATTTTATTTACGCATACGAGGACATGTGGAATATTCAGTAATGCAGCAATATAGGCGTGACGGCGGGTCTGCTCAATCACCCCGTTGCGGGCATCAATCAGGATCACAGCCGCATTGGAGGTAGAGGCTCCTGTGACCATATTACGCGTATATTGAATATGTCCGGGCGTATCGGCAATGATAAATTTCCGTTTGGGAGTTGCAAAATAACGGTAAGCCACATCAATCGTGATTCCCTGTTCACGTTCAGCACGAAGTCCGTCAGTGAGCAGCGCAAGATTAACCTCTTCACCTCCGCGACTGATACTGGCCTGCTCCAGCGCCTCCATCTGATCTTCGAAAATAGCTTTACTATCATACAACAGCCTGCCAATCAGCGTGCTCTTTCCATCATCAACACTACCTGCAGTGGTAAACCGCAGCAATTCCATATCGAGATATCCGTGTTCTTTTCCAGACATAATTTGCTTTCTAATTTTTTGAATTACCCTGATTTTTAAGTCGGGATAATTGATGTCCATTTAGTTTGTGGACTTTAGTCCAATTTCGCTTTATTTAGCATCAAAAATACCCTTCGCGTTTGCGATCTTCCATTGCCGCTTCCGACCTTTTATCGTCGGCCCTGCCACCCCGTTCAGTTACACGGCTGGCTGCAACTTCCTGGATGATCTCTTCGAGTGTATCAGCCTTCGAAAGGGTTACGCCTGTACAGGTAATATCACCAATGGTACGGCAACGAACATCCCTGATTTCCGCCTTTTCGTTAGGTTTAAGTTGCATAAAAGGGGCACATGCCATCCATGCACCATCGCGGCAAAACACTTCACGTTTATGGGTAAAATATAAGCTGGGCATCTCAATGTTCTCCATCAGAATGTATTGCCAGACATCCATCTCAGTCCAGTTACTGATCGGAAATACCCGAAAATGTTCACCCATATGTTTAGCCCCGCAAAACAGGTTCCAAAGTTCAGGACGTTGGTTTTTTGGATCCCACTGTCCAAACTCATCACGATGAGAGAAAAAACGCTCTTTAGCCCTGGCCTTCTCTTCGTCGCGCCGTCCGCCACCCATTGCACAATCAAATTTCATTTCTTCGATGGCATCAAGAAGGGTAACAGTTTGAAGAACATTCCGGCTGGCATTCAGTCCTCTCTCTTCAACTGCGCGGCCTTCATTGATCGAATCCTGTACATATTTAACAATCAGTCGTGTACCGGTTTTTTCTGCAAGATCATCACGGTATTTGATCGTCTCTTCGAAGTTATGCCCGGTGTCGATATGCATCAATGGAAACGGAACTTTCAAGGGGTGAAAAGCTTTGCGGGCAAGATGAAACATGACAATTGAATCTTTTCCTCCCGAAAAAAGCATCACAGGCTTCTCGAACTGAGCAACAACTTCGCGTATTACAAAAATTGATTCAGCCTCAAGCTCCCGTAAATGATTTATTTTATAGTGCTCCATATCAAATGATTTCTTCAAAATTAAATACCTGTATCTATTCAGAAAACACTTTTGCTGGTCGCTGAACAGTCAGGGCACAAAAATAGTTAATCCGATCAAACATCCATGAGTAGATGATCACAAAATGAGTTGAAGCGGTTGGAGATGATTAATGATTAGTTAATTTTATGTTTTTATAGATTTACAACAATGAAGAAGCTGACCTCTATTCTCCTGTTTGTTCTCCTATGCTATATCAACAGTGTTGTGGCTCAGCAACTTTATTTCAACCATCTCTCAGTAAACAATGGTTTATCGCAGGGTGTAAATAATTGTATCTATAGGGATTCAAAGGGTTTTGTCTGGATCAGTTCATTTGACGGGCTAAATCGTTTTGATGGTGTAAGCTGTACAAACTTTCGTTCCTCCGTTAATGATACAAGCGGTTTAAAAGGAACACTTTTTTTAAATATTCTCGAAGATAAAAATTCGAACCTTTGGATCGGCAGCAATGCAGGACTGAATTTTTACAACCGGAGGCTTGACCGGTTTCAAAACTTCAGGATCGAAGGCCGAAGTAATGACGAGCAGTTTTTTTCTCCCTTCTATATTGATGACAAAAAAAACATCTGGCTTCAATCGAACTCTGATATTTTTATCTTTAACTCCGGTAATAATACTTTTACTTTTCTTAAGCATCTATTTTCGCCGGGGAGTTTAATTGTAAAACCTTCTCCTAAAGGACTCTATCACTCTTTACATGAAATCTTTGCAATCAATAATAATCTTCCTGTATTATGGCGGGGACTTGTAAATGACAAAAAAATAAATTGGCATTCAATCCCGTTGTCGATTCCTGCAACGCGCATCACAGCTTTACTACTAACCTCCAATAACAATTTTTGGTTTGGGACAAACAATGGAGTATACCAATATCAGAATAATCAGCAGTTTAATTGCATCAATCACTTTGCAAATAAGGAGATTAAAAATATTTCCACATTGCATCTCGATCAGAAAGGAACACTTTGGGCAGGAACATTACACCAGGGTTTATTCCGAATAGATACATTAACTGCAACAGTAAATAATCAATATTTAAATTCCGCATATAACAATTATGCCCTCGCCGGTAACCAGGTTCAATATATCAATACAGATGAAAAAGGAGATTTGTGGGTTTCTGTCTGGGGAAAAGGAGTCGATTATACCAGTTTGAATAAATTTCGGTTTAATCATTATGTAACAAAGGAAGAAGCTGTTCATGCAGGAGTCGACAATTTCATACGCTCCATTATAAAGGTTAACGATGAGTTTTGGTGCGGTACGCAGAGTGGCGGTATATTAATCCTGGACGAAAACAAAAAGATAAAACAATCTATCCGTAGCGGTTTGCCCTTGTCTATTGAACATTTATACCTGGACAAAAGTAATCACATTTGGGCAGCTACATTTGAAGGTCTATTCCTGATCGAGCCGTATTCAAAAAAAGTCTCAAAATTACCGCTCAATACAGCGGGATTTGGTACAGCCTCCAATCAATATAACTACGTCAGCAGTTTGCAGAATGGCTCGATGCTTGCTTCAACCAATGCAGGTTTATTCATCATCAATAAGATCAATAATACTTACCACATAAAACGCGCAAAAGGCATCACCAATGCTAAGGATGTGTTTCTGACTTCCTATATCGATAAGTTAAACCAGATTTATATTTCACGGGCATTTAAAGGATTCACTGTTTATAAGCTTACCGGAGATTCCCTGATCATGTTAAAGGATTTTCCAATGGAGGCTACCATCAAATGTTTCAACGAACCGACAGACAGCAGTTTATGGATTGGCACTACAATCGGGTTGATCAGATGCAATGTATACAAGCTTCAGTTACAGCAATTAGTGACCACTAAAGAAGGGCTAAGCAATCAATATATTTATGGTGTTATAACAAATAAGGATTTTTTGTGGTTGAGTACCAATGCCGGCATCAATCGTTTTGATATCAGAACCGGAGCAGTAAAAATATTTTCGGCAGGAGATGGTTTGCAAAGCAATGAATTCAATACGTATTCTTTTTGCGAAACAAATGAAGGAGAAATTCTGTTCGGCGGAGTAAACGGATTGAATTCTTTTTACGCGGCTGATTTTAAAAACAATTCATATGCTCCACAACTTATACTTACCGGCTTGCAAATAAATGATACAAGTTACAGACAGGTTATCAATCCATCAGAGATCAAAGACCTCAGTATTGATTATAAACAAAACACCCTTGGCTTTCAGTTTGCCGTTATTCATTATGCCAATGCAGCAGCCAATACACTTAGCTATATACTGGAAGGGTATGATAAAACATGGGTCACAATACCCGGCAAAACACTGATCCGTTATGCCAATCTTCCACCCGGTGATTATACCTTGAAAGTAAAAGCATTTAATGCTGATGGCATTGAGACCGATAAAATTTACTCCTTACCCATTACAGTAAAAGCTCCATGGTGGCAGAGCTGGTGGTTCCGGTTATTGTTGTCACTTACACTTATCGGGGTGATGCATTTTGTTGCAAAAAGTTATATAAAAAGACGGCTCGAAAAGCAAAGAGCAGAACTTGAAAAAAAACAGGCAGTTGAAAAAGAACGCAACCGCATCAGTCGCGATATGCATGATGATCTTGGAAGTGGTCTTACCATGATTGCCATCCTCAGCGAAGTAGCAAAAAAACAATTGTCGGAACCGGGAAAAGCAAAAGAGCTACTTGAAAAAATAGCTGTTTCATCGAGAGACCTGGTAGATAACCTTCAGGATATCATCTGGGTACTCAATCCTAAAAATGATACGCTTGAAAGCTTATCTTCATATATTCGTGAATATGGTCTCAAATATTTTGAACCAATAGCCGTCCAGCTTGAGTTTAACTATCCCGAACAATTTTCCAACACGCATTTAAGTGAAGAGAAACGTCGCAATATGTTTCTGACCGTGAAAGAAAGCTTTAATAATATTGCAAAGTATGCATGGTGTAACATTGTAACTGTTACCATCAAGGAAACTGAAAAAGAAATCCTGCTGAGTATAAAAGATGACGGAAAAGGTTTTGATATCAAAAATGTTCGCTTATTTGCCAATGGCTTAAAGAATATGCAGAACAGGATTGAGCAGGTGGGTGGAAGTTATTCTGTTGCATCAGAACCCGGCAATGGAACACTGACAGAAATAAAATTTAGCCTGTAACCCTTTTTTGTTACAAATAAGGCTTAAAGATGATTTATCTTTGAGTATAGAGAAGTGAATAATTATACAAGATGATCAGAGTAGTAATTATTGAGGACATTAAAGAAATAAGAGAAGGATTGCAGATGCTTATTGATGGCAGTGATGGATTCGTGTGTGCCCAGTCATTTGCAACCGGCGAAGAGGCATTGGAAAAACTGCCTGAAATTTGCCCTGATGTAGCTTTAATGGATATTAACCTCCCGGGCATCAACGGCATTGAAGCGGTACGCAGACTTAAAACACAATGTAGTCATACACAATTCATCATGAGCACTGTTTATGAAGATGATGAATCCATCTTTGAATCACTCAAAGCCGGTGCCAGCGGGTATCTACTCAAGAAAACCGCACCCACCAAAATTTTAGATTCCATCATGGAGGTATATCACGGCGGTTCACCCATGAGCAGCCAGATTGCAAGAAGAGTGATTGCATCCTTTCAGAAAAAAGATTCTATCGATGATTCTGAATTGCTCACCCAGCGTGAAAAAGAGATTCTTAAATCTTTAGCCAAGGGCTTACGATATAAAGAAATTGCTTTAGAATTCAATATCGGTATAGAAACCGTGCGTTCCCACGCAAGAAATATTTATGAAAAACTGCAGGTACAAAGCCGCACCGAAGCCATTAATAAAATCAGGGGCCGATAAACATTTGGGATTATCAATGTTAGCTTCAATTATTTTCTAACACTATTTGGGGATTGTTTGGTTCTGCAACTCAATGCATCTTTACCATACAAAAAATGTAATATTCTAACTGAGTCAGAGAATTTAGTTTTTAACACCCCAACTATGAAAATTTTATCTCAGCTTCTGATGATCATCTTGTTTACCCAGGTTTCATTTGCCCAAAGCCCCTGCAATGAGGATACTATAATGGCAATAAAAGGGAAATGGGCTAAAAGTGGCGGTTCCAATTCATACAGAGCTAAATCGCCTCAAGTTATCATTCGGCTGGATAAAATGGTGCAACTTTTAGAAGCTGCTTATCCCGAACCAAAAGGTATTGAGGCACATTGGGACAGCGAAATGGGAAGGCATGAAAGCCTGGTTAAAAACGGACCTCTTTCATATGATTTGCTTGCATCGTTTAAAAAATATTATTGCGAAAACATAATAGGTAATGCTGGTAATAATTTCAAAAACAGTTATGGTAACAAACATTTTTTGGGTGACGAAACGGGCACCTGGTTTTATGTATGGGTAAATAGATTTGGATGGTTTGCACGCGAAGACGGAGATTTTAAAATAGATAACCGGCAGGTGTATACACTTACTCCAGGGATGGGCGAACTAAACGGATTTCAGGTATATGCCGGAAATGACGGTAACACCCCCAACCAATATTCCAGAACGATATTAATTACAAGAACAGGGCAATTACCATATACTCCTGTAAGCCGCAAACAATATTTACAGGCCTTTTTAAAAGAAAAAGAAGCTAATTATCTCAGGCAGAAAGGTTCTATTCCAGAGACTTATTACCAGAAGGAAATTAAAGCAGCAAAAGAATATATAGCCAATAACTCCGACGAAGAACTGGCTAAACCGGCATACCATGAAGGACCCAATCATTCATATGACTTTAAAAAATTTGCTGATGAAAATAAAGGTCATATGATGATACAGGTTAATGAAAGCTATTTTAATAGTAAACTACCTGCCTATATACCTCAGTTTTTTGTGGCTTACTGGAGATGGGAAAGCAGTAAACCATCGTTGAATTATGCGGCTAAGATTGAAAAGAATTTTGATTTCACCGCCTTGCAGCAACTGCTGGATAAATAAAATGTGATTCTCCTTCCTGGTTCGTGGCTCACAAATCAAGGCGATGGGGATTTACCCGGACTTTTCAAAGTTTCAACTTTTAACTTATAAAAAAATGAAAATGAAAAAATATCTTCTTGTATCTATCCTGGTGCTGGTTATGGGATTAGCTTTTGCCCAGACAAAAACCAAACCGGCAGAAAAGCCTCCCACACAAAAAGAGATGGAGGAAATGATGAAGGAAATGCAGCAGGGGATAGAGGAAATGAGCCCGGAAGATAAAAAGATGATGGATAGCCTGAGGACAAAAATGCCCACCAACCAAAATGTTAAGAACCAATACGACTTTGCCAATCAGAATACATCTCAACCACAAATAAATGCTATAGCGGGAATTGAAACAATTCCTGTTAAAGATGCCGCACGAATTGCAAGATTACCTAAAACTATGTTAACTGATGCGCAGTTATTGGTTTTTCTGCAAAAAGTTAACAAGGCGGTATCTGAGAAAATCAGTCCGGAATCAAAAAAGATAGCCGACGATGCGTATCAACTACTAAAAAAGAAATATAAAGAAACGATTTACCTGGCAAACGCAGCCAATGGTTTGTGGTTGAATAGAGAACCGGAAGCAGCAATTGAACTAATGAGCCGTGCTGTTATGGAAAACACCTCCAATTCTGACAACCTCAATAATTATGCAAGCTTTTTGACGATGAATGGAGGCGAACATTTTGCCTTGCCTATTTTACAAAAACTAAACAAACAATATCCTGGTAACAGCACCATACTGAATAATATAGGACAGGCATGGTTCGGCCTCGGCGATATGGAAAGATCTGGAAAATACTTAGACAGTGCTATTTATTTTTTCGCTGCTCATTCGCAAGCTAATTATACTAAATGCATAATTGAAGAATCGAAAGGAAATAAAACGGAAGCAGTTGAATGTATTAAGAAATCAATTAAAAGTTCATACAGTGAAGAAAAATTTACAAAATTACAAAAATTAGGGGCAAAGCTTCACACAGGTGATATAAACTGGAATTTCCCAAAACCAGGAGATGCACTTGGCCTTGATAAAATGCTTACGGGTCGCCCTGGTTTTTATTTTACAAAATCGCAAAGAGAAACTCTTTACCCCCAATGGCTTGAATATATAAAAGGATGCCAGCCTCTCGTACAAAAATACATGCCATCAACTGATGAAAACGACATTATTGCATCACAAACTAAAATGATGAATAATATCCGTTCCGGTAAAATTCCGAACTCTGGTTTCATCATGGATAAAGCACTCCACTTATTAAATATTGTGATAGATGATGAAAATGAGTTTCAAAGCAGAATGGAGAAAAAATCTGCAGGTCTCAACGATTCAATAATGGATGCCAGTATAGTGCTTGGAAATGAAGTGTCAGAAATTAATGATAGATGGGGAAAAGCATACCAGGATGAAATAGCTGCTCACCCACCGACAGGATCGAGTGAAACAGAACAGTCAGCGAAAATGGAAGAAATTCATGCCAGATTTTTGCAAAGTGCCTGCCAGGAATCAAAACCAAAGATTGATCTGTTTCTTGGTACCTATAACAGGGAAATATATGACCTTAACGTTGAATGGGTAAGTCGCATGAAATATTTCACTAATGAAATAGTTTATTATTTACGATACAGTTCACCGACAGAAGAAGATTATCAGAAATCAAAGAACCTATACCAATCCGTTTTTCTTGCCTGTATAGCAGGGAATGCACCCTTTTTTACTAAGCCGGTAGAGTTTCAACCTGGCTGTATTGCCTGCGCAGAGATAGTAAGTGAAAGCGGAAAATGTGAAGATGCAGCAGAAGATGATGAAAATCCCTTTGCCGAGCTTCCTGATTTTGATATCATACACTGTAACAGCCATATCGTTCTCTGGACGCCTGTTGGAAAAGCAAATTGGGACTGCAACATAGAAACGGTAAAGCTGGATATCGGTATATTAAAGTTAGATCGTAAAAAAAATCTTTTGGACGGGCAAACGATCAGTGCAACAGCTGAGTTGGGTATTTATAAAGGTATTGGTTCAAAAGAATTAGGCCCAATGAAAGCAGAAATAAAAGCCGGCGGCGGTGGTTTTATTCAGTGGGGACCTAAAGGCGTGACTGACTTTGGACTGGTAGCAGGCATAAAAGCCGAAGTCGGGGCTGTTGATGTTATAAATCCATATGCCGGACTTGATCCGGGCGGTTATGACGTGATGACGAAGCCCGGTGAACCTTCAGGAGTTTTGGTTGGTGCCGAAGCCCGGTTTGGATGGAACTCGGGACCTTCTGTTCAGGGACAGGGAATTTTTTCTGGCCTGTCTATTGATTCGAATTAGATTTATTGTTTGGCCAATATTTAAGTCTATTTTTCAAAACCAATAATTTTCGTGAGCCGGGAACATCTCTGGTTTTTTAAACGATTATTTCAACAATAAATTTATAGCCATGAAATACACATTGTTAATCTTCGCCTTCTTATACAGCCTTGCCTCATCAGCGCAAGATTGCACCGAAGAATTAATTCTCCAAAAGCCGGGTTTTTGGAAAGAAACCAGTGGTAGTATATCAGGCATAGCCACTGCAGACCTTGCAAGAGAAAAAAAAGTAGTTGCAACATTGCATGCTTTGATAAAATCAAAATATTCGCCTATAGGTGTGAAGATCGATTTTGGTGGCGCTTATAACAGGCCGTACCCTAACATGCCGGCTAACAGCTACTACTATCATATCATGGCATTTGACTTCTTCTGCGATGGCAATACTATTAAAACTGACGACGAGACTTCCACAACTTTTCAAATTTCCGCCAATGGTTTTGACGCTGATATATACGATACCGCACAGGGAGACAGGTTATTAGCGGAAGGATTTAATGTTATGCATGAAATACCCGTCGAAAAAGATGGGTACTGGTATTTTAAGGAAACAGATGTGGGACTTGGTTTTGGAATGAAAGGGAAATCCGAATCATGGCTCATTACTTATGATGGCAAACTCCCATACAGCTATGTAACAAAAAAAGAGTTTCTGGAAAAGAGGAAACAAGCATTAACAACTCAAATGCTCATGTCGGCAGCTGGTATAAAAGATAATCTGAAGAATATTGAAATTGAGAAAGGATATAAAGAAGTGGAATATAAAAACGACCCGGAAAAATTAAAAAAGTATATGAAAATGGATTACACAGATAGGAAGCTTCGATATGAAAAATTACTCTCAGATAATGAAAAAAATTATAAGCAGGCATTTGATAAAATCGAAACGCAATTAAAAATGTCTGCAGAAGAATTAAATCAACAAGCTATTGTAAAGCAAGACCCCAATGACCATTTGTCATATCTCTTTACTGACGAGATTGATGCTTTTGGCGAGATACTGATCAAACCAAACCCAGGCTATTTCAATAAAAAATTACCCAAATCATCGCCACAATTTATTTGGGTCAATGTTATATGGAACCACAATGAACCAATAGCCACAAAGTTTAGGGAAGAGATTATGAAAGCGGTTGATTTTGCAGCACTAAAAAACATGTTGGGTAAATAGAATCTAAACTTTGAAATATCTCAATTGCTATGAATAAATATTTCCTTTTATTTTTCCTGTTGTTGGCTCAGGGTGTAACTTTTGGTCAAACAAAACCAAAACAAAATTCCAGTGAAAAGCCATCTACGCAAAATGTGATGGATGCCACGATGAAGGAAATACAGAAGGCAATGGATGGAATGAGCCCGGAAGAAAAAAAGATGATGGAGAATATGGGCGTTAAAACGCCATCAATGAAAGGCTTGCAAAAAGCGTCGGATAAACAATTGGCTGATGCATCTGAAGAAGAAGAAAAGGTAATTCCTTCAAAAAAAACAGAACTCATAGCTCATTTACCAAAAAAGATTTTTTCAGTTGCCGAATTGAATATATATCTAAAAACAACCAATGCTTCTGTTGTGGGTATTATTACACCAAAATCAAAGGAGCTGGCAGAAAATGTAATGGGACAATTTAAAAATGACCCTTATTATGGCTTTATGATCGCATCTGCTGCCAACGGAATGTGGATGATGGGACTGAAAGAGCCGGCCGTTTATTTAATGGGTGAGGCAACCAAAGTATTGCCCAATGCCGACAATTATAATAACTATGCAGCTTATTTAACCATGACTGGCGCTGGCCACATGGCAATACCTTTCCTGCAAAAACTAAATAGTCTGTACCCCAATAACAGCACAGTACTAAATAATCTTGGCGAAGCCTGGTTACAATTGGGCGATGAGAATAAGGCCGGAAGCTATTTAGATAGCGCCATTATGGTTTATGCCTGTCATCCGCAGGCAAACTATACGAAATGCCTGATATTGAAATCAGAAGGTAAAACAGCTGAGGCAATAGTTGCATTAAAACAATCCTTAAGACATAGTATCACAAAGCATAAATTAGAAATGCTTAAGCAATTGGAAAAGAATCCAAAAGAACGCCCTAAATATTATATTCCAAGAACTTATTTTTCCACTTCATTCAACCTTGGAGTATATACCGCACTTTTACCGACAAACTATTCTAAAACAGTTGGGATGAATATCGAAAATGACTGGAAGTCTTTTCGTGATCAACTTTCTGACGAATTAACCGGATTGGATGCGGCCATCAGAATAGCGGACAAGCAGGCTGAGCAGGAGGTTCAAAAGATGCAGTCAAAAGGAATGAATTCTGGTCGGGTTGTTTTTTCTCCCTATTATTTAAAAGCGTTACAGGTCTATTCAAATGAAAGTAGTGGCAGCTCAGCAGAACAAAAGCTTGGCCGGCAGGCAGAGGAATATGGTAAATACCTGACAGAATGGGCTCTAAACAAGGGTAACTTTGAAAAAGAATTGAATAAGGAGAAAGATCGATTTGAAATGGAAGCTTCCAACGAGACTCTCCTTCAGGGAAATTGTTCCGCAGAGATTTCTATAATCAATAAATATCTCAACATCATCAATGGGCTTAATGAGGCTTATCGTGAAAAGAATGTAAGACAATGGCTTACTGATGCTTACATCCAGTACGACAATTTTACAGCTGTAGCAATATCAGAGGGAGTGGCATTATCGTTAGTGCTTGGAATTAAAAGGGACTTTGTAAAAAATTTACTTTCACTGAAGCATGAGTTTTATGATTCTCCCGATTGCTTAAAGGAAAATGAAGTTCAAAAGCCTGGCAGGAAGAAACTGCCTGATTACGATAAGGTAAACTGCAAAACAGCATCAAGCTTATATGTCCCGTTAACCGGGCAAATTGTAATACGTTGTAACGAAATGGATGTCATCTTTAATCCAACTTATCTGCCTGTAAAATCTTCATGGACTGAAAATTTTAATTCAAACAGAATTGAAGAAGCATCAATCGGCATAACCGTAAAGGCCGTAGATCTCACCGTGGCCGGGAAGTTGGACGACGACGGTAATTTTGAATCCGGAAAAGTAAGTATCGGGAAAAATATCAAGGGTATTGATGTATCTGTTAACGGAGAATTTGATGCCAACGGTTTTACAAAGGGAAGTGTTGATTTGGGAATTGACGGGTCGCTTTCATTGCTGCCCAAAACAATTACTGAGTCAGCCCCGGTTGATGTTTCCTTAAAAGGAAAGTTGGGGGTTGGATTAGAATTAGGTCCTGAAGGTATTAGCGATTTTTATGTGAAAGGAAATACCTCGCTGGATATGGCAGCCACAATGGAAGCAGAATTTGACCAGGGAGGCGACGAGACAAAAGGTCTTATAAATGAAATTGCAAAAGGTGCTGATGTTCAATTGGAAGCACCTAAAGTGGGAGCTGGTGCATCAATCAGTGCCGATAACAGGGTAGGCGTAAACAGTGGCTATAGCGGAAAAACCAGCAGTGAATTTTCATCGTTGAAAGTTAAATAATGTTTTTACGAATTACAGTTATACCAAAAAAGAAAACTATGAAAACAATAGGATGGTTAATCATTTTTGTAGCAATATTCAATTCCTCTTCTGCCCAGCCTGTGTCCCGCCAATCCATCGGGGACAGTGTGATTGGCTGGATGAAAGTGTACCACTTCAAAGGCGTTAAAGAATCAAAAAAAGTTGACAATAAACTTTATTCAGCGACTCAGTTGTCACTTTGCGACTCTTTTGCCAACTGGATGCAGGCCAGCTATTTGCCAAAAGGCGGTTTGGGTGATGTAAAAAAAGCTGTGTCTGAAAAGCTTGGTTTATATAATCAATACACCGCCGCCAGGCCGCAGAGTTACGGCGCTTATTCCAAAACATATTTTGAACTCAAATACAACAGTAGCCACAAGTTAGTACCTGAAACCAACAGCAATATATATTGGGGTGTATTTGCCAACCAGGTGCCCGGAGATTGGCCTATCCGGGATATCTGCACACCCACCCAATATTATTTCACCATGCCAACTTCTGAAACAGAGGTTGATGACGAAAGCATCAAAAAAATACTTGATTTAACTCAGAATGAAAACATTAAACCTTACATCACCTTCTGGGTGAAAAATATGGGATTTGGAGGCGGATCGGAGAACGTTTTATTATGTAAAGACAATGTATCACCTTTTATTAAAATCACCAAAGCTGAATATTTACAGGCATTGGAAACTGCAATACCAGGATTATATGAAGTAGAAAAGAAAAAAATTTATGAAGCAGAACAGGGCGATAAGCAAAGAATGATATTTCCTTTAAAACAATTAGATGAAAAAATTGAACGTTTTACCGAAGGTTTAAAAAAGAACAAAGAGAAATATAAAGACCGCATGGGCGAAAACGCAACGACCAGCAAACAACCTTCTATTAATGATCTGAATAATGGAAGAGATGTATTTAGTGGCCAATATTTAACTGACCCGGAATCTGCTACAGCTGGATATCCAGTTTACAAAATTAACCCCGCGATGGCAGAACTTTGTAAAAAAGATAAACCCCAATGGATAATGATTAGCTGGGCTTATTACCCTGTTGACCCTACTGAAAAACAACAACACGAAGCCATCATTAACAATTTTAATTTTGATTATGTGTATAATTTTTTCTTTAGCCCCGAAAAGGTAAAAGGCCAGGCTTATAAACCACTCCATTCTCCATATACCAAAGAAACCGTTGTAATTGCTGAAGTATCGGAAGCCAGTAAAAAAAATACGAATGACAAAAACATTTATTTCTTTGAAGATTTTTCCTCAACAAGTATTGGTAAAAAACCAATTGGCTGGAGAACTGAATATGGCATAAATGGAGGTGTTGTTGAAAATCCTGATGGATTAAAGAGAATGATAAATTTTACATCAGTAATATTAAAATCACAAAAGATTAATCCGCAATTATAAAGTGAAAATCCTTTCTATCGGACTAAAAACAATTGCAACAAGAATTTTAATAATCTAAAAAACAGTGTTATGAAGAAAATACTTTCATTGCTTTTCCTTGCAATATTATTGTCAGGATTACAGGCACAACAAACAACAAAACCTGCAGTTAAGCCGGCTGCCGGAAGTTCACTTCTAAATGGCGTATACAGTGCTCCCTCAGGAAGCGCAATTATATTACAGAATAACGCTAAAAACGATCTTACACTTTCAGCGAAAAAAGAGGAGGGTAAGGTTTACAGCAACAATACTTTCAGTTTTGTAACTCCTTTCCCCGACGGAACTAAATACAAAGTAACGCTGAAAAAAGCGCCTGCAGGGCAAACTTGTATTATTTACGCAGGCATTGAAGGGACCATGCCTCAAAGTGCAAACACGCTCAGAATTGGCTCCGATTATACCTATGACCTGTTAAGCCGTAGCTCTAATGACAAAGCATTCAGCACTTTCTACGAAACTTTTAATCCTGCAGTAGGTGGAAGCAAGGGCGAAGAAGGACGTTATGTAGTATTTATTTCTTCAGCAAGTTTTGCCGGCTCAACCGGAAAACATCGCCAGATTTTTTGGCGTGACCGCAATGCCGGTACCACCAAATTGATAAGCGCCTCACCTGCAGGTGAAGAAGGTAATGCGGACAGCTATGCACCTGCTATTTCAGGCGATGGGAAAACGGTTGCATTTGAATCCTATTCCAGCAATCTGGTGCAAAGTGATAAAAACGGTTTCCGCGATGTTTTTGTCTGGCACTCGAATACCGGTAAAATTGATGTGGTGAGCATTGGCGCAAAGGGTACTGAGGCAAATGCAGAAAGCTATGAGCCTACTGTTTCCGGGGATGGAAGATACATTGCATTTACATCAATGGCCGGCAATATTTCAGCAACTGAAAAAGGTGTTTCAAACAACAATGTTTATTTACGCGATATGCAGGCTGATACAACCATTATGATCAGTGTTGATCCAAATACTAAAAAAGGCGGTGATGGTTCCAATCCTTCCATTTCGTACGATGGTAACCGGATTGCTTTCTATTCACATACTGCCACATTAGTCAGCAATGACAATAACGGGTTATGGGATATCTTTTTATGGGAGAAAAACAAAACACCACTAAACAGAATTAGTCTTACTGCCGATGGTAAGGAACGTGACCAGGGAAGCGAAAGTGCGGCCCGGATTGTAGCTCCGGCGATCTCCGGAGACGGACAGTTTATTGCCTATACGACTACGGCCTCCAACATGGTGCCAGGCGATAATAACAATTCTCAGGATGTATTCGTTTACGACATTAATGCAAATACCACAACAATAGCAAGTAATAGTTCCGACGGGAAGCCAGGTAATGGAGACAGTCCAATAGAACAAGGCGAAAAAATTGCTATTGCATTTAACGGCACATGGGTTGCATTTTCCACCAAAGCATCCAATTTGGGAGTACCTGCATCCAATATAGTCATGCACAATATGTCGACAGGTGAAAACAAAGTGGTCTCTTCAGTAGTAGGAAGCGGTGTTGGCCGGCCTTCGATATCCCGTTCCGGCAGTTATGTTGTTTTTGGCATTGGTGGTAAACTTGACAGCAGGTTTCCATCATCGGGAATTTTCGCAAACTATACTGGTGTTGGGCCTTGCCGTTCCTGCCCCGAATAGCTATTTGAAACAGCGTCTGTTTAATCAATTTATTTTGAATGAAATAAATCCGGATTCTTTAAAACGCCCAAATGAAAATAATCATCGTACTTGCTGTTTTTATTATTTCTGAAGCTAACTTATTTGCCCAGAAAAAACTGGTTCCTGTTGCACAATCTGCTTTAACAGGAATCACTTTACCTGCGGGAAGTAAAAAGGATAGCAGAATTTTAAGTGTGGCTGCGGCCGAAATGCTGCTGGAAATGCAAACCAGTAAATCCAATACCAAATTATCGGCAACAGAAGTACTTATTCTGCCGGCTCAGTCATCTGTTGGGTTTAATAATGACTCTCTTGCAAAAAAGCTTTCAGATCTTGGGTGGCACATAACTGTTATCGCTGAAGATAAAAAATATGATTGGCTCCAAAAGGGAACACGTAATGTTATCAGCTATTTCTCAATGGACCCCCGTGAAACTAGTTTGTATTTTGCCGAAGTAACCTCTGTTCCAACCCAGCAAAGCCAGGGAAACAAAACATTGAGTAGACAACCTGGAACTACGGGGAATATCTTTATGAATCAACCTGCTAATCCGGAGGCTATAAAAGGCAATGAGAATAATGGGAATAATTCAGCGATAATTGGTGCATGGGGAGCAAATGCAAGCGACAATTCAAGCTACAGAATAAACAATGGCATTATGAACTACATCTCCCGGCAATATACTTTTAATGCAAATGGCACTTATCGTTTCATTTCTAAAGCATACGATCCTCTTATGGATAAAATTCTTTTGGGTAAGGAAGAAGGCACCTATCAGGTCAGCGGAAATAGTGTCGCTATCTATCCTAAATTAAGTGTATTGGAAGCCTGGAGCAAGAAAGATGGCAGAGATGAATGGGGTAAACTTTTAACAAGCCAAAACATTACGCCGGAAAGCGTTTCCTATCAGTTTACCAAACATTATTTCCCGGGCATACAAGAATGGAGCCTTGTATTACAGGCTGATCAACCAACAAAAAGAGACGGCCCTTTTAACGGTGGTACCGCCTTTAGCAACGCATGGATATATGGCACCCCATGCAACAAATGCCTTATTAAATTACCAGATTGAAACCAACTAAAATAATAAGATGAAAAAACTAATCACCCTAATTACCCTGACCGTTCTTTCGTTTGGTATTGCATCAGCCCAGCTTAACCTGAACAAATTTGTAAACCGCAGTATAAAAAAAGTCGAAAAAAGCGTTGAAAACCGCGTGGAAAACCGCGTTGACAAGGGGATTAACAAAAGCCTTGACAAAACAGAGGAAGGTATCGGCAACGCGGTGAAAGGTGACGGCTCAGTAACAAAGAGTACTCAGCCTGAGATTAATACAAATAAAACTGAAAGCAGAAAGAGTAACCGTGAAACTAAAAAACAGGATAACACTGTTTCAATCCGGGAGCAGGAAAAGCCCGCCCCGGTTTTGGAATGGGCAAAATATGATTTTGTGCCGGGCACTGAAATTATTTTTGAAGACAACCAGGAAAACGAACAAAACGGCGAATTCCCGTCGAAATGGGATTTGGCCGGCGGTGTTTTCGAAAATGCTGTTTTTGATGGCGTAAACGTTGTTTATATTCGTGATCATTCCATTGATGGCGGCATATTTCCCCTGATGAAGGATGCAACAAGCGATTATCTTCCCGAACAGTTTACGGTTGAATTTGACTGTTATTTCCTTCCTTCATTTAAAGATCAACGTTATTGGCTCTCCTTTTATGCCAAAAAGAAGCAGACGAGTGTTATGAGTCAACTTACTGTTTATACAGGAGCAGTAAAATATGGCACAATTGCAGAGGAAAAATACCCCGGAGCAGATGGCTACTTCGACAAACAGGGACGATGGCGTCATGTTGCCATATCGTTTAATAAACGTGCACTGAAAGTCTATCTTGATGATGCAAGGGTGTTGAACCTACCCACCATTGAAGGAAATCCCACCGGAATAACAATTAGTAGTGATATAACAAAGCAAGGTGGAGCCTATTTAAAAAACATCCGGATAGCCAAAGGCGCCGTCCCGCTTTACGACAAATTCATCACCGACGGCAAATTTGTAACTACCGGCATCAAGTTCGATATCAACAAAGCCTCCATCAAACCAGAATCGATGGGCACCATCAATTACGTGGTAAAAATGATGACCGACCACCCGGAACTGAAATTTTCGGTTGAAGGTCATACCGACAGTGATGGCGATGATGCTTCCAATATGAAACTGTCGGAAGTCCGGGCCAAAGCCATCCGCGATAAAATGGCTGATCTGGGTATCGATGGTAGCCGCCTGACCAGCATAGGATACGGTAAAAGCAAACCAATGACTGGAAACGATACACCTGAAGGCAAAGCGCAAAATCGCAGGGTTGAGTTTGTGAAGTTTTAACCCTTGAAATACCAATCGCTTAAACTTCACAAACAAAATATCCGGGCAAAATCAATTCACCTCTCCTGACATATCGGTATGTTGCAGTGATTGCCAACCTTGCAGGGCCTGAAACAAATAAATAATGAAAATGAAAAAAATACTTAGTTGCTTAGCTATATTCCTCACAATAAACGCCTACGCTCAAACTGAAATTTTCGACATTGTTTCTTTTGTGCCTCCGCAATCATGGAAGCGGGCGGCAAATCAGGAAATAGTTTCTTTCACAACATCAAAAGGTAATGCTTTTTGTGTAGCCGGGATTTACAAGAGTCGCCCGATAAATGTCATTGCTGAAAGCGAGTTCCTCACCGAATGGAACGAATTGGTCAATCAACCCCTGGGCATAAAAATTACACCTGTTGTAAAACGTTCCCAACAAAATGGGTGGATTGTTTTTTCAGGATCGGCTGATGTTAAAACCACTCAAAGCGGCACCTACACTGCTTTACTAACCTCGTTTGCTGCTGATGGAAAAATAATTTCAGCCATAATCAACAGCAATAGCGCTTTGTACAAAACAGAAGCGGATGCATTCCTTTTGTCCATCACACCCTTGAAAAAAGAAGTTGCCGGTATTGTCAAAATACCTGCACCTGTCAGTACAGGTACAACAGCAACTTCCAATACCGTGAATGAGGTGAAGATGGCAGATCAGGGAATTGCCGGTGTATGGGTGGGTTTCGAGAACGGAAAATTTGTTTTCGGCGTAACCTCGCATGACTATGTCAACAATCGGAACAATTATGGAACAACTTATAGCGCAAGTGCCCTAACTATCAACTGGAGAACATTTTGGAGCGATGGAAGGTATTACGATGGAGTGCCTTACCAAGGGCTGATCAACTTTGACAGAAACGATCCTGCAAATGATTATGCAGGCTCCTATACCATGGAAAAGAATACAGCAACTGCAAAAATGGATCATTATTCATCTGTCCAAAAAATGTATGTGTATTACCCGCCGGTCCGGTTAAAATTTCTGGATAAATACGAATATGTCAAGTGTCAGTCAGTTGATGGATTGACCCTGAACGGCACCTATATATCAGCCGATCATATGTCAAATATGTATTACAGTTCTATTAACGAACCGATTCCCACGATTAGTTTTACGTCGGACGGTCATTTTACGGATGATAACTTTATAGGCGACTACGGTAAGGATCCCCTGTTGGCTCCTGGTATTGGTACCTATGAAATTAAAAACTTTACGCTCGTATTAAAATATGATGATGGCAGAATCATCCAACGTTCATTTACACCCCATTTGAATGAAGTCCCGTCTGCCTGCCAAATATTTTACATTAGTTGTCATGATATAAAATTGAAGCTATAAAATAAGTGCTTAACTATCTCTTAGAAAAACTGTATGAAAAAAATGATCCTGATCGCATTGTGTAGTCTAATTTGGGTTCTGCACACTCCTGCGCAAACTAAATCCAAATCGCCAACAGCTCCCTCCCAAAAGGAGATTGACGCTGCCATGAAAGGGTTACAACAAATATCGGATGGAATGACCCCTGAACAAAAACAGATGATGGAGAAAATGGGCATCAAATTACCAACCATGCAAGATATGCCCAAAATGACCGAAGGACAGATGCAGAAAGCGATGGACATTGCAAACAGGATTGTTCCCCCAAAAGATGAGGAAGGAATAGCATCTATTTCAAAAACGCCTTTAACCAAAAGCACATTAACTGCATATTTATTAGCAACACATAATCAGGTTTTTACACAGTTACGGCCAGTTGCAAAAACAAAAGGGGAAGAACTGTATCATTCAATTAAAACCAAAAATAATTCCGCCCGTGCAACAGGCAATTCTGCTGTAGGGCTTTGGATGATGGGCAAAGTTGAATTTGCACTTTATATCATGGGTAAAGCCTGTATTGATGACCCTTCGAACACCGATAACCGTAATAACTATGCTGCCATGTTATCGATGTGTGGTGCCCCGCAATTGGCCATTCCCCTGCTGAATAGTTTAAACCAACGTTTCCCCAAAAACAGTACCGTACTGAATAATATCGGCCAGGCATGGTTTGGCCTGGGAGATATTGATAAAGCCAACGCATATCTGGACAGTACTACCCGATTATTTCCCGGTCATTCCCAGGCCAATAGTACCAAAAGTGCCATTGAAGAGAGCAAAGGCAATACTGCTGCTGCAATTGCTGCCATGAAAACATCAATTAAACAGGCCTATTCAGAGGATAAACAAGATAAATTATCACAACTGGGTTATGAGTTTGATGAAAAAGATATCAATCTGCCCTTCAAACCAAAACCAGATCCTTTAGGATTGGAAAAATTTATTACCCCGGCAATTCCAAAAACCGTGGAGGAATCAATAATCCTGAAAAACGAGTGGAAAAAATTCACTGAGCTATGCGAGACAAGAATTCATATTCTTGAGCCCCTCCATGCCCAGGCGCAATTCGCTGCCACAGCTGCAACGAAAAAAAGAGACGCCGAATTTATGAATGCAAACAAAACGGGCGAAAAATTACAACATATGCCTGTTTTTGCACAAAGAGCAACGTTGAAACTAAAGGCAACATTGACTGATGCGGACGGAACCATGCAGCAGAAAATAGATAAATTAATTCAGAAACTAAAAGATTATGACGCAAGTAAGGCTTCGTTAAAAAAGGAGTTTGCAAAAGGCATCGCTAATTTAAATAAAGAAGAATCTAAACAAGACGGCGAGGGCAAAGCCAATGCAGATTTTTGCCCAAGATTCCTTGCCCTTAAAAATAATTATTTGAAAGCCTATAATACGGAGTGGGAACAAATACACAATGAATTAGTTACAGTTATTCGTCAGAAATACAATCAGGAAACTTATTATCAGCTTTACATCCTGTGGCCAGAGGATTTTGAAGCTACCAGGCTCATGACACAACTTAGCTGGTTATACCTTATACAGTCTGTCAATCCCGAATTATTTATTACCGGACCTGTCTGTGGACCAGAAAAAGAGGTGAAAAAAGGGGAAGGAGGTCCGTTACCCGATTTTGATGATATCCATTGTGAATATCATTCATCGCTTTGGACGCCGGTTGGAAAGATCAATATGGACTGCAGCCGGTTGAGTGCAGAATTGGATCTGGATGTAATAAAACTTGGAATTAAGCAGAATATGAACAAGGAAGGATTTAGTGATCAGTTCATGGGTTGTTCTGTTGAAGTAGGCGTAAGCAAAACAATCGGAACTGGTGAATTCGGACCACTAAAAGCGGAAGCGTCGGTAGGTGGTGGTGTGAGAGCCGAATTTGACCGCAACGGACTAAAAGATATTTTCGTGAAAGCCAGTGTTGAAGCTAAGGTAGGAATTGAAATTAAAGAAACAAACTCGCAGGATAAAATTCAAACCGGAGATGCATTTATTGCCGCGAAAGTAGGATTAGAGGCCCAGGTAAGTCTGGTAAGTGGCAAAGTATCGGCTGAAGGAGGAGCTACTTTACTCGGGAAGAAAAATATTAGTTTATAAAAGTCGAAATTAAATCAATTAGCAAAACCTAAACCATTTAATATGAAATTGAAGCATCTCACCGGAATGATATTCTTTCAGATTATATCGCTTTCTTCTATAGGACAGACTTGCGATGAAATTGCACTTGCACAAAAGAAAACCAGTTGGAAATTTGAAGAAACACGTCTGTCGCCAACAAAAGACAAGCATTTATTGAAGCAAAAAGCAGTGGCGCTGACGCTCAGGAAAATTATCGTGGATGCCTATCCGCAACCTACCGGATGTGAAGCCCGGTGGAATGATTTTTACCATGATCAGTATACTTACGAAACTTATTATAACGGCATATATAACAGTACGGCCATGTTTTTTAAATTTGGCTGTGGGTACAATAAAAAGGAATATGTTGCTGATGAAACCGGCACCACGGTTCAAATTTCCGTGAACAGCGAGAATCTCCTTGGCATGGGTAGTGTGATACTGAATGATACTGAATATGTGGCAAGGCGTGTGCCGATGGGAATGAAGGATGGAGCCTATTATTATCAGCGTGAGCCCGATGGACTTTATTATAGTACTACCGGTGGTAAATTTGATCGGGTATATGTTTTTACCCTTCCTGGGAAACAACCATATATTCCAATCAGCCGAAAAGAATTTTTGGGTATTGCCGTTGAACATTTCAAAAAAATGCAGCAAAAAGTAGTGCAATCGGCGAAAGAAATGAAAGATCTGAAATGGAGGGAAGGCTATCTTTCACGTGAGACTAAACGTAATACGGTGTCAGGCAATGAATTTGAACATTTACTTAAAACCACGTCTGAAGCTGATCTGGTAAAACCAGCTATCATTGAAATGGGGCATGGTTCTGCATTAATGGATGAAAATTTGAATTTCCCGGGCTTTTATGATAAGGAAGATCCGAAAAAGAATCTGGGCTGTATTTCTCGTGAAAACAAGGATTATTTCGATAAAAAATTACGAATTACAACCGTTCAACTAATTACTGTACATATTCAGGGACACAATGCATATTCACCGGTGCTTGCAAATGTGATAAAGGAATGTGATCAGAAGATGGATTTTAAGGCAATTGGAGCACTAATTGGGAAGTAGGGGGTTAGTTTTATTTGTGGTAAATCATCAGTTGAAGCTTCAGGCATGTCAGAAGGGTGGTTTAGAAAATAATATTTTTTATTTACTCATGCCAGGTCGGTTAAAACTTTTGATTAAAAGTTTTAACCGACCTGGTTCGTACCCGTCAACGCCAATTCTCCTACATTACAGGATTTGCCGGTAGTGTAAAATGAAAAGTACTCCCTTTTCCTTCCATACTCTCGACCCACAATTTTCCTGCGTGCTTTTCGATAAAATCCTTACAGATGACCAGTCCCAATCCAGTACTGTATTCACCCTCAGTACCTTTACGGTTCTTGCTTTTTTCGAGGCGGAAAAGATGATCGATTATCTTTTTATTCATCCCGATACCCGTATCCCTAATTGAAATCTCAACCTGGTTGTTTGCATTTGATATTGCAGAAAAAGTGATGCTTCCACCCTTTGGTGTAAACTTTACCGCATTGGAAGCTAAATTACGCATGATGCTTTCAAGCATATTTTCATCTGCAAAAACTACAAAATCGGCCTTGATATCAAAGTAAATTTCAATCTCTTTGTTTTTAGCCGATTCCAGTACCAACACAATACTTTCAGCCATTTTCGGCATCAATAAAATGACCTTGGGATCAAATGAGGTTAAGCCCCTTTGCATACGCGACCACTCTAAAAGGTTTCCGAGTAACCGGAAAAGATTGGCGGCCGAGTTTCGCATCATGAAGGCAAGCTGCTGAATCTCCTCGAGTGTCATGCGTTGTAAACTTTCAGCCATTAACTCGGTCAAACCTAAAAATCCGCTGAACGGGCTTCGCAGGTCATGTGCAATAATTGAAAAGAATTTATCTTTTTCGGCATTGAGTTTTTGAAGCTCTACATTTTTTAGTTCTATCTCTGCCTCAACGCGTTTGCGTTCTTCAGTTGCTTTTCTAAGTTCAGTGACATCCTGAACCATACCCAATGATCTGATGATCAATCCTGAAGCATCCCTGATATGTTGACATTTTTCATAAACAATTCGCACCTCACCAGTATGCCTTCGAATAATCCGGTGTTCAATTTCGTAACTGTCTTTATTCTTCTCAATCGAATTAAAAAAAGAAGGATAAATCAAATCTCTGTCATCCGGATGGACCGTTTCCATAAATGTGTTGAAGGTGCCGGCAAATTCCACCCGCTGCAATCCAAAGATGCGATAGACTTCATCCGACCAGATTAGTTCTCCGGATTGGATATTAAAATCCCAGCTTCCCAGATGGGCCATCTCCTGGGATTTATTTAATCGTAACTCACTTTCAACGACTGCCTCTTCAGCCAGTTTCTGTTTTGTGATATCAACTGCCAAACCTGTCCATCGGGTGCTCCCGCTTTCAAGCCTCCGTGGGGCTGATTCAAATCTAACCCATTTAATCCTGTCATCGATTAACAATCTACCTTTCCAGATAAAAGGGTTCAAAGACTGTTGGGCAATCTCATTTAATCTTATAAACTCATGAATATCACCAGGATGAATTCTATTCAAAATCGCGGCACCTGAATCTTTTAAAATCGTGGACGAGTCAATTTCAACAAGTTCACAAAAACGATCACTTACAAAATCCACTGACATCGTATCGAGAAATGATTTACCAGCTTCCGGTTGCTGAACCAGAATCCGGTAAATCCCGGCGCTCTGGTTACTGACCAGGTCACTATAAAACTCCCTGCTTTGGGTAAGCGTAGCTTCAGTAACTTTATGTTCGGTAATATCGACTGCAGTCAGCAGGCATTGTTCTCCCTTTTCACTAACGACACCAGTAAGCTGAACATATATCTTTGATTCATCATTTATTGACAGCGTCAATTCACAGGTAACTTTAGTGCGACTATCAAATACACGCCTGAGAAACTGAAGGAAATCCCCCTTTTTATCGTCAGAGACACAATTAATAAACAAACTGTTTTTAAGGTAGGTGCGACAATTACCTAATATTTGACTTCCGCACAGATTCAGCTCCATGATTGTTCCCTCCCGTGAAAGGGTGAAGTATCCTGATGGCGCAAAATTGTACAGCTCAGCATACTTTTGAGTTGCAAAATCGGCCTCTGCTTTTGCCTTAATTAATTCTTCATTTTGCAATTCAAGTTCCTGCTGATGTTGTTGCAGATTAAAAATCAATTTTTTTATAGCTGTATCAGAAAACTGCAGATCGGTCGTTGTGCTATTCTCTGTTCTAATTCCACTGGTCGCCGGGCGCAGGAACTCCTCTCCTGGTTTATAATTTTTTTTCAATCGGTAGTAAGATTTATATTAGCAGAATTGGGGTTTGGTCATTCGTATTCAGCTCCTACAATAGTATTAATAAAATATCAATAAATGTAAATAAATGAATTATTACATTTAAATATTTTCAACTAAATGGAGGCAAATAATCGGTCGGCCGGATATAAATAACCGGGTGACCTTTCATCATCTGAAAGCATCACCCGGTCACTGAAAGTCAAAAGAAACCGGAATAAATCCGGCTTCATTTTTAATATTTGTAGTTTCCTATATCCTCGAGCGATGAGGCTCTTATAAATTCGCCTCTTGCCTTGACTTCGCCTTTTGCCATGATATTAAAAACCTGAGCTGACCGGAAATATTCCATATCGCGGTTCGCGTCTATAACAAGCAGGTAACTCATGATGATATAACCAGCCATTTCGACAAGGCGGCGTGCATGAAAATCGATGTACTCGTTATCTCCCACCGCAATTACGTCCTCCGCAGCTTCATCATAATCCTGTGTCAATGAGATCAGTATACGACGGAATTTTTCAAGTTCCGGTCTCAGTTCCATCTTTTCGTACGCGTGGATTTGTTTCAGGTATCCTCCCGTGGTAACCCCCCTGATTGCAGCAACTACCTGCAGCTGAGTGGTTCCTTCATAAATCGAGGTAATCCTGGCATCACGGTAGATACGTTCGACAGCATAATCTTTCATAAAGCCTGATCCACCATGAATCTGGATTGCATCGTAAGCATTCTGGTTACAGAATTCCGATGTGATTCCTTTTGCCAGTGGTGTAAACAGGTCTGATAAACGCTGATAATCTTTCATTTCATCACGCTCATCAGAAGTCAGTTTACGCTCCTCCGAAATATGCTGATAGGTTTTATAGACATCGACGAACCTTGATGTTTCGTAAAGTAATGTCCTGGAAGCATCGAGTTTTGCCTTCATGACAGAAAGCATTTCGTAAACTGCAGGGAATTTAATAATTGCTTTTCCAAACTGGGCGCGTTCTTTTGCATATTGTAAAGCCTCGCGATAGGCAGCTTCCGAAATACCGACAGATTGTGCCGCAATTCCAAGTCTTGCACCATTCATCAATGCCATTACATATTTGATCAATCCCATCTTCCGGTTACCAATCAATTCGCCAGGTGCATCCTTAAAAACAAGTTCGCAGGTTGGAGAACCAATGATACCCATCTTGTGTTCAATTCTCCGAACAGTAACTCCCCCCTTGCGTTTGTCATATACATACATCGATAATCCACGGCCATCACGGGTACCTTCTTCGGAACGGGCCAATACCAGTGCGATATCGCCATCACCATTTGTAATAAACCGTTTGACTCCGTTAAGTATCCATGTTCCTTTTTCTTCAGACCAGGTTGCTTTGAGCTGTACTGCCTGAAGATCGGATCCTGCATCAGGTTCCGTAAGATCCATGGCCATTGTTTCGCCATTAACAACCCGTGTAAGCCATTTTTCCTTTTGCTCCTCTGAGGCAAATTCATTTAATGTCTCGGCACAATCCTGCAGACCCCAGATATTCACAAAGCCGGCATCGGCGCGCGAAACGATATCGGCTGCCATGATATAAGGGACAATCGGGAAGTTCAATCCGCCAAATCGCCTTGGCAAAGTAATTCCCAGCAAACCGGCTTTAATCAGTGCATCAAGGTTCTCCTGGGTACCCCGGGCGTAGATTACACGCCCGTCAACAACCCGTGGGCCTTCAGCATCAATCGATTCGGCATTGGGAGCAATAATTTCGCCGCTGATTTCACCCACAACTTCAAGAATGCGCTCGTAGCTATCCATTGCGTCCTCAAAATCAAGGGGGGCATAATCAAAGCTAGCTTTGTCGGCGAAATTACGTTCCTTTAGCATTACCAACTTTTGCATCATGGGATGCGTCAAATGGAATTTTAAGTCTCTGTTATCGTTATATAAATTTGCCATTTCTCTTTTAATTATTTGATATAAACCGGTTAATCGCGATTTACTTCGTATTTAATTTATAATACTTAATCATTTTTGGAATGATATCCGAAATATCTCCGGTGATAACGTAATCGGCCAAGGCGTTAAGCGGAGCCTCCGGATCGGTATTAATCGAGATAATCTGGGCAGATTCTTCCATTCCTGCACGATGCTGGACCTGGCCCGAAATGCCGCATGCTATATATAATTTAGGACGGACAGTAATCCCGGTCTGTCCTATCTGCCTCTCATGATCGGCGTAACCGGCATCGACAGCTGCACGTGAGGCGCCAACTTCGGCTCCTAACACATCGGCAAGCTCATAGAGCAACTTAAAATTCTCTTTCGATCCCACACCATATCCGCCGGAAACAATGATTGAAGCACCTTTAATATTGATTTTCCTCTTTTCAAGATGACGTTCAATGACCTGGACAGCAAAATCGGTGTCAGAAACATATTTCGAAACTTCAAGATGATTTACTTTACAAGGATAGTTAGGATTGAGAATCTCTTTTCTCATCACCCCCTCGCGTACTGTTGCCATTTGAGGGCGACAATCGGGGTTGATAATCCATGCAATGATATTACCCCCAAAAGCGGGGCGGATCTGGTACAGCAGGTTTTTGTAAATCTTACCTGCTTTTTTATCTTCGTGATCACCAATTTCAAGACTGGTGCAGTCAGCAGTCAAACCACTATGCAATGCAGACGAAACACGGGGGCCTAAATCGCGGCCAATAGGCGTAGCACCCATTAAGGCGATCTGAGGTTTTTCCTCCTGGAATAATTTGATCAGCACAGCTGCGTGTGGCGAAGTGGTATAGGGTTCCAAACGTGGATCTTCAATAATATGAACAACATCAGTTCCGTAAGCAATGACCTGTTTTTCCACATTTTTCAGACCCGCACCAATAATTACCGCTTCGAGCTGGCATTTTAGCTCATTAGCCAGGCTGCGACCCTTGGTAAGTAGTTCGAGACTTACCTCAGCAACGACTCCCTCTTCAACTTCACAATAAACAAATATATTATCCATTCTTCGATTTTTTTTATTACAAGTAAATGATTAATTACTAACCAATTACATGGCTATCGATTAATTCCTTCATCAAATCATTTATACCTTTATCGGCAGCAGTTAATCTTTTTGCATCCTTTGCCTGTAAGATAACATTCTCGATTCGTTTTACTTTTGTAGGTGATCCGAGTAAACCAAGCTGATCGGGTTCTGACTTGATTTCATTCACTGTCATTTCCTGGATGTTCAGGAAAGGGCGCGAATCATAAAGGTAAAGATAGTCTTCGGTTGCCTCCTGGCGTTCAGTGACAGTACGCGCATGTTTGTACTTCATCAGCAATTTTGCATTGCGCGAGCGGCAATCGGGTGCCGAGCTGTTAACAGTCAGTAACAGCGGAAGAGGTGCTTTCACCGTTTCAACGCCATTTTCAAGCCGGCGACGAACAGTAATCTTCGATTTTTCAATATTGATAATTGCTTCGACATAGGTCACCTGGAACAATCCCAATTTTTCAGCAACCTGTGGTCCAACCTGGGCAGTATCGCCATCGATCGCCTGGCGACCGGCAATAATAAGGTCAAATTCACCCATCTCCCTGATGGCCTGAGACAAGGCATACGAGGTTGCCAATGTGTCGGAACCGGCAAAAGCCCTGTCGGTCAATAAGACACCACCATCGGCTCCGCGGTATAAACCTTCCCTAACAATTTCAGCAGCCCTTCCCGGACCCATGGTTAAAATTGTTACCGTTGTGCCGGGAATCTCATCCTTCACACGAAGCGCAAGCTCAAGTGCGTTGAGATCCTCCGGATTAAAAATTGCAGGAAGTACGGCCCTATTCACAGTTCCATCTGCTTTCATGGCATCTTTCCCTACGTTACGTGTGTCGGGAACCTGCTTTGCAAGTACAATAATTCTTAAACCCTTCATAATTATTCTATATGATTTTGAATCTTTTAATGTGATAACAAAGGCTTTTAATCCCGCACGTGCGGGACATGGAACCCTCATTCCGCCAGCTGGCGGATCGTCTTCCTTGGAGAGCTATTGCTCATGAGGGTTTCGGACCGCAAATATAAAACTTCAATCCTTGCTGACCAACTCTGATGATTAATGGCAATATGACGAATGAACAACTCTGAACAGCATAATCGGCAGAATTACCATCCAAACGCCCCTGGAAGTCAAACCTATCAATGCATTAGAACAAATAACCTAATCATTCGAAAAGTAGATCGTTATAATTGACCCGGATAATTTAGAATGATTATGGAATAAAAGTGAGAACAATTTAATTGAAACTAATTTTCGGATTTCTGAAAAACGCATAATTCTTTAGTTAAGAGCGAACTTTCAAAACTTGCAGTTACGGGTTTGTTTCATTTCGTTGGATTAATAATCCATCATCTGCGAGGTGCGGACTGCAAATCCGCACCAACGGGGGTCCTTTTTTTTCTGTCTTGCTTCATCAGGTTCAATTCACTATTATGTGATATTAGACCTGTATAAATTTATGTTGTAAAACATGTAATTACAAAGCAACTTTTTAACATTTATTATAATCAATAGTATAATTTTGTTTAGTCTTAACCGAAATTGTAAATCAAATTCAAAAATCATGAAAACAACTATTTTAAAGATCTGTTTTATTTACCTGTTTCTAAGCTTAATGGGGGCTGGTTGCGAAAAAAGTGAAGATAAAATCAATCTAAGAGAATTAGAGGGATATATTGTAGGTTTTGATCCGTGTACGATAAACCATCAGTACAGAATTGGGTATGTTATAATATCAACAGATTTGAAAGATACATTGATAACCTATAATTTATCAGATAATACTTTCAAAATGCCAGCGTCTGTTCTATTAAACTCACCAGATACTCTTTATAAAATTCCTGAGCCATACTTTAAAAATGCATGGGGTGGCATGTTTCAGGCTTCATCTCGCTATGAGTTTAAAGTCAAAGGTACATATCGGGATGCAAAAGAAAATGAGAAAAGTTATTATTTATGCACAAATGACCTTTCGCTATATCACAAACAGATAATTATAACATCTGCAACAAAATAATCAATTAAAATTATCTCCTATGAAAAACAAATATTTTATTCTTGGTATAGCAATACTATCTGTGATTGTGGCAATGAGTTTTACGCGCTCAAATAATTCAAAGTTCTATTTTGCCTATAACGAAAAAATTATACTTAGCGAGCTTGATATAAGCTTATTGTAAGATATAAACAAAACAAGAAATCTGACAAAACAAAAATATCGTTGAACTTGGACCTTGCGAATAAACCAATAGAATGGAAAGATGACAGTACTTTTATAATTTCTCTTGGGAGTGATGAAAAAGAACTGCTTAAGAGTAAAATTCTGAATCAGACAGATGTTAAAACTTGTAACTCGGTTTATGCCATCAATACCGGGTTTGAAATGGGTGTAACGGATGAATTTTTAGTAAAATTCAATGAAAATGTTGCAAAAACTGAGATTGATAATCTTCACAAAAAATATGGTGTTAAGGTAGTGAAGACAACAGACCTCTATCAATTATTAAAAGTGCCAGATGGTACCGATGCATTACAAATTGCAAATATGTATCAGGAAAGTGGATTGACACGTTTTAGCCATCCTAATTTTTACTCTAAAGTTGAGTTACATCAAGTGATTCCAAATGATCCCTATTTTGTTAATCAATTTGCCCTTAATAATACAGGGCAGGTATTTACCGATGGTCATTCAGGAACTGTAGATGCAGATATTGATGCCCCGGAAGCATGGACTATGACTACTGGTAATAACAATATAATTATTGCAGTATTGGATGAGGGGTTAACCTCAGATCATCCTGATTTGCCAAATACCCGCCAAATACGGTTAAATGGGAGTAATTTCGGTGATGGTGACTCCAATAACCCTTCACCTGCAGGGAATCACAATCATGGAAATGCTTGTGCCGGAACAATAGCAGCAACTCAGAATAATAATCAGGGAATCTCTGGAATAGCTCCAAATTGTAGAATAATGCCCATTAGAATATTTAACAGCGACGGTTCAGGAATTACTCCAGATAGGCTGGCTGAAGCTATAAGTTTTGCCAGAACTAATGGTGCTAGCATTATTTCAAATAGTTGGAGCTTTGGCATAGGAGCAACTAATCCAAACCTTTACCCAGCAATCCGCGATGCGATTATCTCTGCTACAACTCTCGGAAGAAATGGTTTAGGTTGTGTTGTTGTGTTTTCGGCAAGCAACAGTGCTGACCATATTCAATCTATCAATGGTGAAGTTCGTTTCCCTTCTAATGTAAATGTGACAGGTGTTTTAACTGTTGGAGCATCAGACAGAAATGATTTTCTGGCTGACTACAGCCCAACCAGCGATCCTTCAAGTTCTAATAATCAACTTATCGATTTGGTAGCCCCTTCCCACCGTGCATATTCAACTCAAATTGCTGGTGAGACTTTCGAAGCATGGTCAATTGACATTCCAGGTGATGCAGGATATAACTCCGTACATGAAACTGATGGAGGCAATTTACCAATTATTGGATCAATTTTACCAAGCACAGGCGTGAACAATTTAGCCTATACAGGCCGTTTTGGCGGCACATCTTATGCATGTCCACAAGTTGCAGGAGTTGCAGCGTTAATGTTATCAGTTAATCCAAATCTGACTCAACAGCAAGTTTTTGATATACTTACAACAAATGCTGATCAAGTTGGCGGATATACCTATACAAATGGACGTTGTAACGAATTGGGCTTTGGTAGATTAAATGCTTGCAGGGCCGTAATACAGGTAATACCAACAATTGCATCTATTTCCGGCTCAAATACCGTCTGCCCTTCCGGTACAACTTTTACCGTAAACAATGTACCTGCCGGATGCAACATAAGTTGGGGCAAAAGCGATAATTTGAGCATTAGTTCACCAACGAGTAACCCTACGGTATTTACTACCAATGGAAATGGTTTGGGGTGGGTTCAGGCGACTATAAATTCAACCACCTGCGGATCGATAACGCTGCCGCGGGCAGATGTTTATGTAGGTAGTCCCGAATATACTTTTCGAGTTACCCGACCCGATGGCTATCCCGTAACTAACGATGAATATGGAAATCTCTCTTTCTGTCCAAATACCAATTATGATATTATGGTATACTATGGCAGTAACTATTGTCCTGTTTCCGACTTGGTTTGGACCGTGCCTTCTACCTGGACTACCAATTATGCCAGTGGTTATACTATTTCAATCAACACCAAAGACGACCCATATAACTATATTTCAGTGGATGGTAAAAATTGCTGCAATGACGATTTTAATATTTGTCAGTATTTCGAAAATAGTACAACCTGCGATCTTTATCCCAGTTACTCAATGACCTTCACCCCTAATCCTTCTACCAGTGAAACGATTTTAACCATTGTACCGAATACTGCCACGAAATTCGATGAAACAATTGAATGGGATCTCGAAATCTACGATTCAATGCGAAGCCTGAAGGCCAAAGTTTCAAAACTAAAAGGAGACAAACGGACGATCAATACATCAGGCTGGAAAAATGGGGTTTACGTTGTTCGCGCCAAGGTAAAAGGTGAAACGGTTACGGCTAAATTGATCGTGAAATAGTTCTATTCTTAGAAAGGATTCCATTTTTGAAACATGGGATGGAATCTTTTATTAGAAATTCAACAAAGAGAAGAAGAAAGTTTATTAATTCGCTCATCGATTGAGAAGTAGACCTTCATTAAAACCCACGATCCCCCTTGTTTGCAACTGCCTGTCCCGTTTTTTCGGGGAGGGGTTAGTTGTCAGTCGTTTGTAACGATAAAACAAAATTCAATGTGATCAGAAAACGAACCCAATAAAGTATCTGAGCAGCAACCGGAGGGTTTAAAGAATTAAAAATCTTAAACAGAAAAAATAAACTGACTGCAGTTTTTATTATTTTTGTAAAAAACAAATAGATATGACGACGACAATGTTATATACAAAAATCAATAACCTGACACCGACAATGATAAAAGAGGTCGATGATTTTGTTGAGTTTTTAAAGACAAAACAAAAGAAAGGAAAAGTCAAGGAACGAAAATTTGGTTGTGCAAAAGGATTGATTGTTAAGCATGATGATTTTGATGCTCCATTAGAAGATTTTAAAGAGTATATGTAATGAATTTGCTTCTTGACACACATGCCTTTATATGGTTCATAAATGGAGATGACCAATTACCGGAAAAATCTATTAAGCTCATTAAAAACCTTGAGAATAAATGCTTTGTTAATATTATGTCAATTTGGGAGATAGTAATTAAACTTTCTTTGGGAAAACTTGATTTGCATAGTGGATTTGATAAAATTTCCAAAATAATGAGACGCTACGAAATAGAGTTGCTTCCTATTACATTTGAACATATTCAAAAACTAATGACTTTAGATTTTCACCACCGTGATCCATTCGATAGAATAATCATTTCGAAGGGATTAGTTGAAAAATTGGCAGTTGTTACTAAAGACGAAAATTTTCCGAAATATAACATAAAAATAGTTTGGAATAAATAGCCCCCAAACAAAAAGCTCCTCCTTTCGGAAGAGCTTTTATATTATGCTTTAACTCTGAAAATTACGCCTGTCCTGTGGGACCGCTAAAAGCCATCGGAATAATATTTCCCTGTCCTCCCTGGAGGTGAACGGGACCATGTAATGATTCGAACTTAAGGATATTTTCCTGAAGTGCCATCATCAGCCGTTTGGCATGTTCCGGGGTCAAAATGATCCGCGATTTTACGCTGGCTTTCGGGATACCCGGCATTACACGGACAAAATCGACCACGAACTCCGAAGGAGAATGGGTAATTATTGCCAGGTTTGAATAGGTACCCTGTGCCATTTCTTCGCTTAACTCGATATTCAGCTGTTGCTGATCCTGGTATTCGTCACTCATAGCTTTCGATTAATAATCATCATCTTCGTCGCCGACAGTTTCACCCTTTTTAGAATCGATCAAACGATCATATTCATCCCTTGAACCTACCACAATATTTTTAAACATTGGGTTACCGGTTCCGGCAGGAATCAAGTGACCACAGATCACATTCTCCTTTAAACCTTCGAGGTAATCGATTTTGCCATTAATAGCAGCCTCGTTGAGTACTTTTGTTGTTTCCTGGAACGATGCAGCTGACATCCATGACTTCGTTTGAAGAGATGCACGGGTTATCCCCTGCAAAACCTGGCTTGAAGTAGCAGGCACCGCATCGCGGGCCTCGACAGTTTTCTTGTCTCTGCGTTTGAGTAATGAATTTTCATCCCTTAAGCGACGTGCAGTGATGATCATACCCGGACGTAAAGCTTCAGAATCTCCCGACTCGATGATAATTTTCTTCGCGAAAATCCAGTCATTTTCAGTGGTGAAATCACCTTTGTCAACAACCTGTTTTTCGAGGAAGCGTGTATCGCCGGCATCTTCAATCTCAACTTTACGCATCATCTGGCGTACAATTACTTCAAAGTGCTTGTCATTGATTTTTACACCCTGCATACGATAGACATCCTGAACCTCGTTCACGATATACTCCTGTACTTTGGTCGGCCCTTTGATTGCAAGGATATCAGACGGGGTGATTGCTCCGTCTGAAAGTGCAATACCAGCGCGGACATAGTCACTCTCCTGAACCAGGATCTGGCGGGACAGCGGCACGAGGTATTTTTTAACTTCGCCAGTGCGTGATGTGATCACAACTTCACGATTACCACGTTTGATTTTCCCGAGGTTTACTTCTCCGTCAATTTCAGATACAACAGCAGGATTGGATGGATTACGAGCCTCGAAAAGTTCGGTAACCCTTGGCAGACCACCCGTGATATCACCGGCTTTACCCGAAGCACGCGGAATCTTAACCAAAACTTCCCCGCTTTTCATCATCTGACCGTTATCGACACTTAAGTGACCTCCAACCGGAAGGTTATAGGAACGAATTTCATTATCGTTCTCGTCAACAATCTGCAGGGTCGGGTTCTTTGTTTTATCACGTGTTTCGATGATCACCTTCTCCTTGTAACCGGTTTGCTCATCCGATTCTTCACGGCAGGTTACCCCGTCAATCAAATCGCGGTAGGAAACGCGCCCGTTAAATTCGTTGATGATTACACCATTGTATGGATCCCATTCGCAAATGACAGTATCCTTTTTGATCTCGGCACCATTCTTAACATACAGTTTAGACCCGTAAGGCATACTGTTTGTCGACAATGTGATACCGGTATTTTTGTCAATAATTTTTAGTTCTGCAAGACGACTTACAACGATATCAATAGCCTCCCCTTTTTCGTCGAGCCATTCAACTGCACGTAATTCTTCAATCTCGGCAATACCGTCGTAGCGGGCCACAACTGTAGACTGGGTTGAGACGTTACCTGCAATACCCCCAACGTGGAAAGTACGAAGTGTCAGCTGCGTTCCCGGCTCACCAATTGACTGGGCAGAGATAACTCCTACTGCTTCACCCAATTGTATCATCTTAGCCGTAGCAAGATTTCGTCCGTAACACTTGGCGCATACCCCATTCTCAGCTTCGCAGGTCAACACTGACCTGATTTCGACATGTTCGATCGGTGAATCTTCAATAATTGCAGCTACATCTTCGATGATTTCTTCGCCGGCTTTAATGATCAGCTTCCCGGTAAGCGGATGATGAATATCGTGAACAGTGGTACGTCCAAGAATACGTTCAGACAATGAAGCGACAACTTCCTCGTTGTTCTTCAGTGCTGATGCAATCAGTCCGCGCAATGTTCCGCAATCTTCAAGATTAATAATCACATCCTGTGCAACATCGACAAGACGACGTGTAAGATAACCCGCATCAGCCGTTTTCAGAGCTGTATCTGCAAGTCCCTTACGTGCACCGTGAGTTGAAATAAAGTACTCGAGTACCGAAAGACCCTCTTTAAAGTTAGCCAAAATCGGGTTTTCAATAATCTGGGAACCTGTTGCGCCCGATTTTTGAGGTTTCGCCATCAGTCCACGCATACCGCACAACTGACGAATCTGTTCTTTAGATCCACGGGCACCCGAATCAAGCATCATGTAAACAGAGTTGAATCCTTGTTTATCCGTGCTGATCGTTTTCATAACGCTCTGGGTCAGTTTGGCGTTTACATGTGTCCAGATATCGATTACTCCATTGTATCTTTCGTTGTTGGTAATGAAACCCATGTTATAGTTATTCAATACCTCCTCAACTCCGGCAAATCCTTCAGCAACCATTTCAGCTTTCACATCGGGAATAATAACATCATCGAGGTTAAAAGACAGACCGCCGCGATACGCCATTTTATACCCAAGGTCTTTGATATCATCGAGGAACTGGGCAGTAGTAGCATTATCGGTTCTTTTAAGAATATCGGCAATGATATCCCTTAAAGCCTTCTTGGTCAAAATCTTATTAATATAGCCTGCTGCACTTGGAACATATTCATTAAACAGGATGCGTCCAAGGGTAGTATCAATCATCATTGTTTTTAGCTCACCATTTTCATCCAGGTCCTGAGACCTGACATTTACAATGGCATGCATGTCGACTTTCCCCTCATTGTAAGCAATAATTGCCTCTTCGGGAGAATAGAATGACAGCCCTTCACCCTTGGCATCTTTACGTGCTTTGGTCATATAGTACAACCCAAGAACCATGTCCTGTGATGGAACCGTGATCGGAGCACCGTTGGCCGGGTTAAGAAGGTTGTGTGAAGAGAGCATCAGTACCTGTGCCTCCAGGATAGCCGCATTTCCAAGCGGAAGGTGAACAGCCATCTGGTCACCGTCGAAGTCGGCATTGAAACCGGTACAAACCAATGGGTGGAGACGAATTGCTTTCCCTTCGACAAGTACAGGCTGGAAGGACTGGATCGATAAACGGTGAAGCGTAGGAGCACGGTTTAGTAGAACCGGGTGTCCTTTCATCACATTTTCCAAAATATCCCAGACAACCGGATCTTTACGATCGACAATCTTTTTGGCAGATTTCACCGTTTTTACAATTCCCCGCTCAATCAGTTTCCTGATCACAAAAGGTTTGTAAAGTTCAGCTGCCATATCTTTAGGAATACCGCATTCGTGCAGTTTGAGGTTTGGTCCCACGACGATTACCGAACGAGCGGAATAATCGACACGTTTTCCCAACAGGTTCTGACGGAAACGTCCCTGTTTACCTTTCAAAGAATCGGAAAGTGATTTCAAAGGACGATTGTTGTCCGTCTTAACCGCATTCGATTTCCTGCTGTTATCAAATAATGAATCGACAGCTTCCTGTAGCATACGTTTCTCGTTGCGGAGAATTACTTCAGGAGCTTTGATCTCGATCAATCGTTTCAAACGGTTATTACGGATGATCACCCTGCGATAAAGGTCATTGAGGTCGGAGGTAGCAAAACGGCCGCCATCCAACGGAACCAAAGGACGTAAATCGGGAGGAATAACCGGAACTACTTTCACAATCATCCACTCGGGTTTATTCCGCCCTTTCGATGCACGGAATGCCTCAACAACGTTTAAACGTTTTAAGGCCTCATTTTTACGCTGTTGCGAGGTTTCATTACCTGCTTTATGTCTAAGATCATAGGACAATTCATCCAGTTCGAGTCTTTCAAGCAATTTATGCAGAGCGGTAGCTCCCATATCTGCTATGAATTTATCGGGATGCTCATCGTCCAGCATCTGATTTTCTTTGGGTAAGGATTCCAAAATATCGATGTACTCCTCCTCCGTCAGAAAATCAAGATATTTTACCCCGTCGTTACGTTTGATCCCTGCATTAATTACCACATACCGTTCGTAATAGATAATCATGTCAAGTTTCTTGGTTGGAAGTCCCAACAGGTAACCGACTTTATTAGGCAATGATTTAAAGTACCATATATGAACTACAGGTACAACCAGTGAAATATGTCCCATCCTTTCGCGACGTACTTTCTTCTCTGTGACTTCAACGCCACAACGGTCACAAACGATGCCACGGTAGCGGATACGTTTATACTTACCGCAATGACATTCATAATCTTTCACAGGCCCGAAAATCCTTTCGCAGAAAAGACCGTCACGTTCGGGCTTATAGGTTCTGTAGTTAATGGTCTCAGGTTTAAGGACTTCTCCATGAGAGCGTTCAAGTATTTCCTCTGGTGACGCAAGACTGATACTGATCTTGGTGAAGTTACTCTTAACCTTATTATCTCGTCTGAATGCCATAATTTATTGAAAAAAAATGTAAGAATATAATTGATTTTATTCTAACGTTCAAAATAAAGCGGATAAAGCAAGCTTTAACCGCTTTATTTTGAGCTTACTATTCGAGGTTCACGCTTAATCCAAGACCCCTTAATTCGTGTAGTAACACGTTAAGAGATTCGGGGATACCCGGGTGTGGAAGAGGATCGCCTTTTACTATTGCTTCATACGCTTTAGCGCGGCCAATCACATCATCCGACTTCACGGTAAGGATCTCCTGAAGTATATTTGCAGCACCGAAAGCCTCAAGTGCCCATACCTCCATCTCACCAAACCGCTGACCACCAAACTGAGCTTTACCTCCAAGTGGTTGCTGTGTGATAAGGGAGTATGGCCCGATAGAACGTGCATGCATCTTATCTTCAACCATATGACCCAGTTTAAGCATATAGATTACACCTACTGTCGCAGGCTGGTCGAATGCTTCTCCTGTTTCGCCATTATAAAGGTTTGTTTTACCAAAACGGGGAACTCCGGCTTTATCGGTATACTCGCAAATCTGATCGAGCGTTGCTCCGTCGAAGATCGGTGTTGCAAAAGTAAGACCAAGTTCTTTTCCTGCCCAGCCAAGAACAGTTTCGTAGATCTGTCCAAGGTTCATACGTGAAGGTACTCCAAGCGGGTTAAGAACAATATCTACAGGTGTTCCATCGGCCAGAAAAGGGAGATCTTCATCGCGGACAATCCTGGATACAATACCTTTGTTTCCATGGCGTCCTGCCATTTTATCCCCGATCTGGAGTTTCCGCTTTTTAGCGATATAGACTTTTGCCAACTGCAGTATTCCGGCAGGAAGCTCGTCCCCAATGGTTACATTGTATCGTTTACGACGTGCCACGGCTTCAGCTTCCTTGTATTTCATAATGAAATTGTTCACCAGTGCCGAAATCATATCGTTTTTATCCTTGTCTGTCGTCCATTTATTCGGATTGACATTCATAAAATCAATACCTTGTAATTGCTTAAGGGTGAATTTATTCCCTTTAGTGATTAAATCGGCGTTGAAATAGTCCTTCACACCCTGCGATGTTTTGCCATTGACAAGATTGAACAGTTTATCAATAAGAATTTCGCGAAGCCTGTTGGTTTCCGTTTCAAGCTCAAGATCAATCTGTTCAAGTAACGGTTTTGTAGCCGTTTTGCCTTTTTTCTCTTTAACAACACGTGAAAAGAGTTTTTTGTCGATCACAACACCATTGAGTGAAGGTGACGCTTTTAAAGAGGCATCTTTAACATCTCCGGCTTTATCCCCAAAAATGGCACGCAATAGTTTCTCCTCGGGTGATGGATCTGATTCTCCTTTTGGGGTAATCTTTCCGATCAGGATATCTCCCGGTTTAACAATGGCACCAATCCTGATTAACCCGTTTTCATCGAGATTGC
>Ga0208789_1000348_pt1 | contig 48923 bp, 36 predicted proteins | sample Methanotroph_Enr_FD_187368 | JGI IMG/M metagenome (GOLD analysis project Ga0208789, IMG submission 187368) | Enriched soil microbial communities from Old Woman Creek wetland in Ohio, USA - Methanotroph_Enrichment_5 (SPAdes) (version 2) | ecosystem: Environmental > Terrestrial > Soil > Wetlands...
AAGAAAATCAAGTATGAATGGCTACCGTGGCAAGCTTACGCCAATTTTGAAGTGCTCCGGAATGCCCTTCAGGATATTTTTCAAAACCTCGGCGGAAAATACCAAGTTAATTTTGTATGAGTACTTACAAAGTATCTTCAACTTGAATGGTTAATGTTTTCATGGCGTCCTCTTTGAATAATAGTTCTCACGAATCGTTCCATTGCTTTTTCAAATCATCCAAGCTGACTTCTTCGTATTCGCCGCGCTCTGCTGCCTGCATCGCATATATTGTGGTTTCGTTAGGCGTTTTTTCGGCGTTGAGTTGTTTGAATTTTAAAAATTCTACAAATTGCAAAACCTCTTGAGCTAAAGGTTCCAGAAAAGCTTTTACGTCTTGATAAACTTTTTCTGCTGTGTTCATTTCGTATCCTCTGGGTAATTTTAGCTCGCTGGGTTAGGCTAACCGATGGTGGATTATAATACACACGCGATACTCAACTTTTAAACCTCAACCAATGACTCAAAAAGCAAAGTCGGGTTGCCCATTAGTTTTCCCAAGAAGCAGCCCATAGTATGGGCAAGCAGTTTACGGATGAAACGGTTAGCTAAATGCCAAGTGTCGCGAGCCCTCACTTTTTCGATATGAAACCGCTCGGTCAATTGCCCAATGACGGTTTCCACTAAGCGTCTGCTTGACGTCAGTTGGCCGACAAACGCCTTTGATCTTAAGTCTTGCATGTTTTTCCGTAAAGGTGTCTGCAAATCAATACCTTGCTGTACCAATTCTTGCTTTAGGCTGGGACGGATATAGCCTTTGTCTCCGATTAGCAAGCCGTGCAGACCGGCGACCATCTCCGGCAGAACATCCCGTTCGTCCACATTCGCTGCGGCAAAGGCATAGCCACAGATAATTCCTTCGAAACTGACCAATACATGTCCTTCAAAGCCATAATATTTCTCATCCTTCGCCGCGCAATAGCCGAATCCCGCCTCGCCCTTGAAACAACGACTGCCGGATGCTCTAGCATACTTGCAGACCGGCATCGGAAAGCCGTCAACCAAGTGGATCGAGTCCTCCAACGCCCCGATTTGCCAAGCGATGTGATCCTGTATGCGCCTTTTCAGATCCCATAAATTGGCGCTTTGCTTGGCAAAGTTGGCACGCGAACCCAAGTGAGGAAACCAGTCATGCCAGTGATTACGAAAATACCGCCATATCCTCTTGTCATGGTCTTTGCCCATGAACTCACCCACGATCTCCATCGTGATGACTTCGGCGTCGCTCAGCTTGGGCATAAAACCACGCCTTCTTAGCGGTTGTTTAACGATTGTCCGGTAAATGTCATCTACACAGCAATACACATAAATGATAAAGTCTTCTACTGACATGGCCCTTCTCCTATACAGTTGCTTTTGGTAGAACAACTTTACGGGAGTCGTGGCCTTGTCTTCAATTCATTTAAAGTTGAGCATCGCGTGTAAGTAAATGCTATTGCTATACGAATGAATTGAGGTGAATACGACCGACTGCTAGCGAATAGCATCATCGGCTTTTAAACCCTTAAGCCGATACTCGTCACAATTTTTTCTTACTAAGCCGCGCATAATAAAACCCGTCCATTGCCGATTCGCCGGTAAAAATCTGGCAACCGCAGATTCCGGCAGCTCCCCAGTCGGCATCTATAGGCAACTCGACCGCATCGCTGTGCTCGGCCAAAAAAGCCTGAACCTGATGCTCGTTTTCCTGTTTCAAAATGGAACAAGTGGCGTAAACCATGAGTCCGCCGGGAGCCAATAGCGGCCAAACAGCATGCAAGATGGTCTTTTGCAAAGCCTGCAACTGCCCAATATCCTCGGCTCTACGCAATAATTTAATATCGGGGTGACGTCGGATAACGCCTAAGGCTGAGCATGGCGCGTCCAGCAAAATCCGGTCAAACGGCTTGCCGTCCCACCAGTCCGAAGGATTTGACGCATCGCCAACGACCAACTTGGCCTGCAAATTTAAACGCTGCAAGTTTTCGCTGACCCGCTGCATTCTGGACTCATCTATATCGACGGCAACCAGCTCCTTTAGCTGCGGCTGGCTTTCAAGAATATGCGCAGCTTTGCCCCCCGGCGCGGCACAGACATCCAGTACTCTATGTCCCGGCTGCACATCCAGCAGTCCAGCCGCCAATTGTGCGGCGGTATCCTGAACCGATACCAGTCCCTCAGCAAAACCGGGCAGCAAATCTACCGGCACCGGTTTGTCCAGCCTAATCGCCGAAGGGCAAAAGCTGACGGTTTCCGCGGTAATTTCCTGCTCGGTTAATAGTTGCAGATAGCTTTCGCAGCTGATTTTCGCCAGATTGACCCGCAACGCCATCGGCGGCTGTTGATTATTTTGCTGCAATATTGTCAATGCCTGCTCAGGCCAATCCTGCTTAATTTGCCTGATCAGCCAGTCAGGATGACTCAGCGCTGCTACCTGGAATTTATCGGCTTTGTGTTCCAATCCTTCCTGTTCCCGCAGATAGGTTCTGAGCACTGCATTGAGCAGAGATTTGGCCCACGGTTTTTTTCTTGCCGCTAAAACCGTTTCCGATACCGCTGCGTGCGGTTTTACCCGCATGAATTTGAGCTGGTACAAGCCCACTAAAGCCAGCGACTTAACGTCGGCATCTTTTAGCGGTTTATCCAGCAATTGACTTAAAATGAAATCCAATCGATGAAATTGCCTACAAACGCCGTAACATAGCGCTTGAATGAAAGCCCGGTCTTTACCCGACTCTATGCTCGAAAACGCATTATCGAGAGCGGCAGTTAAAGACTGCCCGTCTTGCAAAACCCGTGATAATACACGGGCCGCAACTAATCTTGTATTCACTAAGTATTCAACCTAACTTGACCCCATCAACATCATGAGCACTGAGAAAAGCCTGAACAGGCATGCGTTTTCCGCCCGGCAGTTGCACTTCCAACAATCGTAAAAAGCCTGAGCCGGTTGCCACCTCCATGTTTTTATCGATGCATCGCACTACACCGGGTTCCAACTGCCGGGACGAATCATCCACTGCCACAGCCCGCCAGATGCGCAACACATTGCCCTGATAAAGCGTTTGCGCGACCGGCCATGAATTTAAACCTCTTACTTTTCGGGCGATGTCCGCGGCTGGCTGCGTCCAGTCGATAACGGCTTCGCTTTTTTCCAGTTTTTCGGCATAAGTCACCAAAGATTCGTCCTGAGGCTCAGGATTAACTGTTCCCGCTTCAATTTGATCCAGCACCTTGGACAGTCCTATTGCGCCTAACGCAGCCAATTTGTCGTGTAAATCGCTGGCCGTATCGGTTGCATCGATCACGCATTCTTCCTTGTGCAACATATCGCCGGCATCCAATTTGCGTACTATCTGCATGATGGTCACGCCGGTTTTTTCATCGCCGGCCATCAATGACCGTTGTATCGGTGCAGCTCCGCGCCAACGCGGTAGCAATGAAGCATGCACATTGATACAGCCCAGTTTGGGCACATCCAGAACGCCTTGCGTTAAGATCATGCCGTAAGCGACCACCACCATCAAGTCGGCATTCAACGCGCTGATCTGCTGCAAGTCCTCGCCGGTTTTCATCGTAAGCGGCTGAAAAACAGGGATTCCGGCCGATAAAGCCAGCTCTTTGACAGGGCTTGGCTGCAATTTGCGCCCCCGGCCCGCCGGACGGTCCGGCTGGGTATAGACGGCGCAAACATCGTGCTTTGAATCCAGCAGCATCTGCAAACACGGCACGGCAAACTCAGGGGTTCCGGCAAAAATTATCTTCATACTCAGCCCGCTTCCATTTTATGAATTTTTTCCAATTTTTTCTTAATCCGCTGCCGTTTTAACGGTGAAATGTAATCGACAAACAGCTTCCCGTCCAAATGGTCCAGTTCGTGCTGAACGCATACGCACAGCAAATCCCTGGCGCTTAGTTCAAAAGGTTCGCCCTCTCTATCGAGAGCCTTCACTATGACATGTTCGGCCCGGTTCACTTTTTCAAAAAAGCCGGGCACGGAAAGACAGCCTTCTTCCGACTCCTTGACGCCGTCTTTTTCTATAATTTGAGGATTGATTAAACATAATGGGGTATCCTTTTCCTCACTGACATCAATGACGACTACCCGCTGATGCACATTAACCTGCGTCGCAGCCAAGCCTACACCATGCGATTCGTACATGGTTTCAAGCATGTCATCGACCAATTTTTTTATTTTATCATCGACCTTTTGTACGGGCGCTGCCTTCTTGCGCAACCGCTCATCCGGAAACTCGAGAATAGATAGAATACTCAACAAACTCTCCACTATAATAATTGAATACTGGAATTCTATCTGAATTCATCTAAACTTTGAATTCAGATAGTACAAAAAGACTCGACAGGAATCTCCCCTCATGGTTTTTCGAACACTCACCGGATTGATCGTTTCATTCTTCATCAGCTCATCTGTATGGGCTGACGACCAATCCGCCTGGAGCGGATTGGCACGCACAGCGCCCTCAGGTGTACGGGCATCGACAGCCCGTGATGAAATACAAATCAACCCGTCACATCCCGATCAATATACCGTTGTCAAAGGCGATACCTTATGGGATGTATCCGGTAAGTTTTTAACTCACCCTTGGCAATGGCCCGAATTATGGAGCCATAATACCCAGATCAAGAATCCTCATTTGATTTATCCGGGCGATACGCTTTATTTTTCCATAGTCAACGGCAAACCGCAGCTTAACCTTTCCAGAACCGACCAGCCTCAGTCCCAGGCCGCTCCCGGTTCGCCTTGCGTGCTCCGGGAAGAAGACTATAAGCATGGACGCAAAGACTTTGCCGTTTCCGAAAACGGAAAATTACTGCCTTGCATTCGGGAATCCGACCTGAAACAAGCGGTAAAATTAATTCCTACCGACAGCATAGCCAGTTACCTGACGTCCCCCAAAGTAGTGAATGAAAACGAACTCAATAACGCCCCTTATGTTCTTGACTTTGCCGGCGAGCACCTTATTGTCGGCACTGGCGACCGTGTTTATGTTCGCGCGATAACCGAACCGGAAAGTCTGTCATACACGATCTATCGGCCGGGAAATGCTTATATCAGTCCGGAAAGCGGGGAACATTTGGGTTATGAAGCACAATACATTGCCGATGCCTCATTGCAACAACCCGGCGATCCGGCAACGTTAACCATAACTAAATCAAGCACCGAAATTCGTATCGGCGACCGGATTATGCCCAATGCCAATGAGGATCTTGCGTTAAACTATTTCCCCCGCCCGCCTGAGCAGAGCATCAAAGGCAGTATTATCAGCGTACTTGGCGGCGTTTCCCAAATCGGCCGCTATAACGTGGTTGTGATAGACAAAGGTATTGCTGACGGCCTTTTAGTTGGACATGAGCTGAATATCTATAAAACCGGCAAGATTGTCAGGGATGCTTACAGCCCGGTTAAAAACGATGCCGTTAATCTTCCCGATGAAGTTGCCGGCACCCTGATGGTTTTCCGCCCGTTTGAGCGCGTCAGTTACGCGCTGGTCATGAAAGCAAGTCAGGCCCTTCATGTTTTAGACAAAGTCAGAACCCCCTGAACATTACCTCACAACAAACCGATCAAGACATCAAATACTGGCTTGCGCTATTGCGCATGCCAGGCGTCGGTTGCAGAACATTTCTCCGCTTACTTGAAAGCCATACCCCGGCCCAGCTGTTTGCAGAATCGTCGTCCGCACTGAGCGCCTTAGGACTAAAAAGCACCATCGTCAATGCGCTCAGGAATCCTGACTGGACGCTTATCGACTATGACCTGTCCTGGCTGAGCCAAGACAATAACAGCGTCATCACGCTTAATGACGCAAACTATCCTTCACTGTTAAAAGAAATCGCCGATCCTCCGCCACTCCTGTTCGTGCGCGGCAACCCCGAACTGTTATCGCTGCCGCAGATTGCTATTGTAGGTAGCCGCAATCCCTCGACTTCCGGCCTGGAAATCGCCTTTAATTTTGCAAAAACACTGAGCCACTGCGGTTTCGTGATCACCAGCGGCTTGGCTTTAGGCATTGACGCAGCCAGTCATCAAGGCGCATTAAAAGCCAACGGTTATACCATTGCGGTAGCCGGAACCGGCTTGGATCGCGTCTATCCGGCAAAACACAAAGACTTGGCTACCGATATTGTCAATACCGGGGCGATGATCTCGGAATTCCCGCCCGGCACTACCGCCAAAGCCAACCACTTTCCCAGACGCAACCGCATTATCAGCGGCTTGTGCCAAGGCCTGCTGGTCGTTGAAGCCGCCAAGCAAAGCGGATCACTAATTACCGCGCGCATGGCCCTGGAACAAAACCGTGAAGTTTTTGCCATTCCCGGCTCCATTCACAACCCATTGGCTCGCGGTTGCAATGCATTAATCCGTGAAGGAGCAAAACTTGTCGAAACAACCCAAGATATTCTTGAGGAACTAAATCAATATAATCAACAGCATGAAGACTTCCAACCATCAACAGTGCAATCAACGCTTGACCTGGAGCAACAAACATTATTGAATCTTGTCATGTTTAGCCCAACTTCCATCGATACTTTGGTTGAAAACGCCAACGAATCCGTCGAAGTTATTTCGTCAATGCTACTGATTCTTGAACTGCAAGGATACATAGAAGCAACCGCCGGCGGTTGCTATACTCGAATCAAATAAACAAATAAAAACCTATGAAAGAAAATATTTTTGATGTCCTGATGTACTTATTTGAAAACTATATGGAAGATGAAATTGAAATACTTCCCGATAGCGACATCGTCAGAACGGAACTATTGGAAGCGGGCTTTGAACAAATCGAAGTCAATAAAGCATTCGACTGGCTGGAATCGCTTAGCCTGCAACGGGCGATAAAAGCATCCGCAACACCGGCATTCCGCATTTTTTGCAGCCAGGAAAAAGCCAAACTGGATATTGAATGCCGCAATTTACTGATGTTTCTTGAGAACAGCGGCATCCTGAGTTCAGCCAACCGGGAAATTGTCATCGACCGGGCCATGGCGCTGGAAAATGAAGAAATATCGATGGAAAAACTAAAATGGATAGTGCTGATGATATTGCTCAGCCAGCCGGACGAGGAAATCGCTTTCTCCAGGATGGAGGACATCGTCTATGACCTTATTCCGACTTATTTGCACTAAAAAAAGAGACCAAAGGCGCAAGGCAAAAGGCAAAAAAACATACCTTTCACCTTCACCTTTAGTCCTTCGCCTTTCGCCTTTCGCCCTTTTAAATAAATGAGCAAGAACCTCGTCATTGTAGAATCGCCTGCAAAAGCCAAAACCATAGAAAAATATTTGGGTAAAGACTTTCAGGTTTTAGCCTCTTACGGACACGTGCGCGACCTGATTCCCAAAGAAGGCGCAGTCGATCCGAATAACGACTTCGCAATGAAATACGAAGTCATCGATCGCAATCAAAAACATGTGCAGGCGATCAGCAAAGCGCTTAAAACCTCGGACGCTTTATACCTTGCAACTGACCCGGATAGAGAAGGGGAAGCCATCTCCTGGCATTTACTTGAGTTGCTGAAAGAGAAAAAACTACTTAAAGACAAACCGGTGCATCGGGTTGTTTTCCATGAAATCACTAAAAAAGCCGTTACCGAAGCTATCGCTAACCCGGAGCAAGTCGCCATCAATTTGGTTAACGCTCAACAGGCACGCCGCGCTTTAGATTATCTGGTCGGCTTTAACCTGTCGCCGTTGTTATGGAAAAAAATCCGCCGAGGCCTGTCTGCGGGCCGTGTACAGAGCCCCGCCCTGCGTATGATCGTCGAGCGCGAACTTGAAATCGAAGCTTTTAAATCCCGCGAATATTGGACTATCGATGCCGCGTTAACCGCACAAGATCAAGCCTTTAAAGCCAAACTGACCCAGTTTGACGGCGAAAAAGTCACCCAGTTCAGCATCACCGATGAAGAGCTGGCGGAAAAAACCAGACAAACTTTATTGGATGCGGCTGACGGCCAATTAATGGTCGCCAAGCTGGAAAAGAAACAGCAAAAACGCAACCCTGCCCCGCCGTTCATTACCTCTACGCTGCAACAGGAAGCCTCGCGCAAACTGGGTTTCACCACCAAACGCACGATGATAGTTGCCCAACAACTCTATGAAGGCATTGATATAGGCGGAGAAACCGCCGGTTTAATCACCTATATGCGTACCGACTCGGTCAACCTGTCGGTAGACGCCGTCGAAGAAATCCGTGCGCTGATTGCCGAAAACTACGGCGCTGAAAATGTGCCTAAAGAGCCTAGAGTCTTTAAGACCAAATCGAAAAACGCCCAGGAAGCGCATGAAGCGATACGGCCGACCTATCCACGCTACTTACCCAGTCAGCTAAAAACCCATTTGAGTATTGAACAATTCAAACTCTATGAATTGATCTGGAAGCGTACCATCGCCTGTCAGATGATTCATGCCACACTCAATGTGGTTGGCGTCGATTTGACCTGCGCCGACGGCAAACATGTATTTCGGGCAACCGGTTCCACGATCGCCTCGCCCGGCTTCATGGCCGCCTATCTGGAAGGAAAAGACGACAGCAACGAAAGCGACGACAAGGAAAGCTTTTTGCCGCCGATGGAAGAAGGCCGCCCGGTCCAACTCAACGACATCAATGCCGGGCAGCACTTCACCGAGCCACCGCCACGCTACGGCGAGGCCAGCTTGGTAAAATCCCTTGAAGAACACGGAATCGGACGGCCATCAACCTATGCGTCGATTATTTCGACCCTGCAAAACCGCGAATACGTCACCCTGGACGGCAAACGCTTCTACCCGACCGATGTCGGCAGAATCGTCAACAAATTCCTGACCGAACATTTCACTAAATACGTCGATTACGATTTTACCGCTAATCTGGAAGATGAACTGGATGCGGTGTCTCGGGGCGAAAAAGACTGGATTCCGTTGATGCACGACTTCTGGACGCCTTTCACCACCCTGATCCAGGAAAAAGAAGAAAGCGTTCAACGTAAAGATGTCACTCAGGAAGCTATCGATGAAAAATGCCCCGATTGCGGCAGTCCGCTGTCGATTCGCTTAGGACGGAATGGCCGATTTATAGGTTGCACCAACTATCCTGAGTGCTCTTACACCAGAAACCTGAACGATGATGGCGGTGCCGGCGATGAACCCGAAATTGTGGAGGGCCGAGTCTGTCCTAAATGCGAATCGCCTTTAGTGATCAAGACCGGACGCTACGGCAAATTTATCGGTTGCAGCGGTTATCCCAAATGCAAGCATATCGAACCGTTGGAAAAACCGTCGGATACCGGCGTTGAATGCCCGCAATGCAAGAAAGGCAACATTCTCAAGCGCAAATCGCGGAACAGCAAAATATTTTATTCCTGCTCGGAATACCCAAAATGCGATTACGCATTATGGAACGCGCCGATACATGAAAGCTGCCCGGAATGCGAATGGCCTATCCTGACCGTCAAAGAAACCAAACGACGCGGCGTGGAAAAAGTTTGTCCGCAAAAAGACTGTAAATATGCAACGCCGTATGAAGGCGATCCGGCGGATGTGCAGGGGCCGAAGTAATCTTTGTAGAAGCAAATTCATTCACCTTTGGAATTGCCGAAAACTGTTTGACTCTATTTGTCCGCCAGGGATATAGTGAATGTATATAGCAACAATGGAGCAACCTATGACAGCCAGCACCGTATTCACCAACAACCGCAGTCAAGCAGTCCGCTTACCCGCCGAAGTGCGCTTTCCCGATTCCGTGAAAAAAGTCGATGTGCGAATAGTCGGTGTAGAGCGCATTATTTCCCCCGCAGAATCGGCTTGGGACAGCTTCTTTTTAGGCGATACATCGGTTAGCGATGATTTCATGCGCGAACGCGCCAGCCAGCAGCAAAGCGAACGCGACAGTCTGTAAGCGCCGTTTAGCCAGATGTTGAAATATTTGCTCGATACCAATATCGTCATTTATGTCATCAAAAAACGCCCGATTGAAGCTTTGGCGGCATTCAATAAACAGCATGGCCGAATGGCTATATCTGCAATTACTTTAGCCGAGTTGGTACATGGCGCTGAAAAAAGCCAATTCCCTGCCCGCAATTTGGCAGTTATTGAAGACTTTTGCAGCCGCCTGCTAACGCTACCCTACGACGATAAAGCGGCTTATCATTACGGCAGTATCCGTGCCGTATTGGAGCAAGCCGGTCAAACCATTGGAGTGAATGACCTACATATTGCCGCTCAGGCCCGTAGCCAAGGACTGGTATTGGTTAGCAACAATCTGCGCGAATTTGAGCGCGTGCCGGGATTATTGCTGGAAAACTGGGTGGGCTGAATATCCACCTTCCCATACCGTATCTTCAATGGTACTGACTTAAGCCGTCCGTGCCGCGCCCTTCGGCTATCCCTGTCAACACATGAACGGATTAAATCATAACTCGAAATAAAAAGTGACTTAGCCTCGTAAACTCAAAAATGCCCCATTACTCCCTGTTCAAAATAAAAAACGCCGTCCGTCATCTCAAAGCCGGGGCAGTAATTGCTTACCCCACAGAAGCCGTCTACGGCTTGGGCTGCGACCCGCTCAACGAAAATGCGGTGATGACCCTGCTCGACATCAAACAGCGCCCGATAGAAAAAGGCCTGATACTTATTGCCTCATCGCTAGCGCAACTGCGCCCCTACCTCGTTTTAGACCAGACCATCATTGACCGCATAACGCCCACTTGGCCCGGTCCTGTCACCTGGGTTATTCCAGCCCAGCCGTGGGTACCAAAATGGCTAATCGGCGAACATCAATCACTGGCCGTCAGGGTGACTAATCACCCGGTAGCCCGCGATTTATGCGCCCAATTCGGCAGCCCACTGGTGTCCACCAGTGCCAACCCCACAACCCGGCCAGCCATCAAGGAATCGAGAAAACTGTTAAAAACCTTTGCCGGTTCCGATATTTTTATCGTTCACGGCAAAGTCGGTGAGCTTGGGCAGGAAACCGCGATTTATGATGCCATGAGCGGTACGCGGTTGCGTTGATTTGGAATATGCAATAGATCGGAATTTTGCATCGTTCCTGATGCTGGAGTGATGAAGCAATAAATTCAGCGACTTGCTCGTTGCAATGCTTTGTTAGCAGCCAATTCTTCAAGGCGTTCAGCTAACCATACTTTTATGATGGACTGACGCGTCACACCGATCCGGTCAGCTTCTTTATCTAAGGATTCGATCATCCAAGCGGGAAAGTCAACGTTCACGCGCTTCTGATCATGCATGGTTCTCTTTGCTTTGGATAAGTCCAAAGCATCCAAAATATCACTACCCTCATCAAATTTTTCATCGAATTCATCAGCTTTCATATAAGGCTACCTCTTCTTTTCGTGACCGACGAACGGACACAATTCTTATGCTCTCGTTTCTGTACGTGATCACGCCAGACCAATGTTTTCCGGCAATCACACCAATAACCAAGAAACGAGGTTCATCCGATGTTTTTGCCGGAATGTCAAGCAGGTCGGCATCATCCCAAAGCTGCTGAGCATCAGCAAAATCAATACCATGCGTTGATTATAAAAACTCAGGCGTAAAAAGCAGCGCCAAACACTACATCCTGTTTCCATACACGATACGTGAAAGCTAGGAAATGTACGGTCCAAGAAAACGCACACCGTTGAAATGAATAAGGTGCGATGGTGCATCCGCTACCCATACTTCGGTTTCCCATGCGATTTCACTAAGATAACGACTCATGATTACCCTATTGGGGAAAGCGGTCACATAAACAAGTCCGGCAGTTGACCCGGCGAACAACTGCGCTAATTCCGCATGACGCTTGCCATCAACCGGCCCATGACTGGTGACAGACTCTACCAGTAATAACCAATTTTTCTCGACGAAGTGGAATACCACATCAGGCATCTTGCCATGTGAATCCACGTCAACACCCAACTCGGCCAGCAAAACCGCATCGAAGTATCCCCACTTGTCTCCAGTGTCACCGGCATAAATCAATATACTACCGGGCGCGAAGCGCGGGGCAAAGTCTTCCACAATCGCACGGATCAGCTCACTGTGTACGCCCGGACTGAGGGTAATTTCCTTGCCCGGTGCGATCTGCACAGGAATACGGTTTTGCTCACGTTCCATTGCGTACTTTGCCGCCAGCGTCTGATTCAAAGATAGATAAGTCGTCAGATTATCGTGCCATTGGGCTGTGCCAAAACTACGCAGTAGAGTCAGGACAGCGGGAGAAACTTGATAAACGGCCTTTGGGCTATTCACCGGACGATCCGGTTTGTCAGGATTATAGAGAGCAATACCGGCGTCAACGAACTGGTGCATTGTCTGGCGTCGGAAGGTCTCTCGTGAATTTGGCGCGTAATTCTTGTTGTAATGCTCCCGCGACCAAGCCATGATCGGCGTGATACCGACAAGCGGATTTTCCGCCTGCGCCCATGTCTTGCTGGGCGCAAGGTTCAGCAGCGCCAGCAGACATAGCGCGGATCGTTCGTTATGTTGCGCACGCGGCAAGCCAAGAGAAATGAGGATCTTATGCGCATCGTCAATATGCTTGCTAATTTTCGCGGTCATGCACTCAAGTTATCCAATTGTTCATCAATCATATCCTGCGTAGGCTCGCCGCAACACTTTGCCCATTCCCCAAGCGCAATCAGCGCCTTCCGGCTCGGATACTTCATCATTTTAAGATCGGTTGCATTGACTTGGGTATGCCCGCTAGAACGACGGAAATTTTCATCAACGCCGGTTGTGTTGAGGTATATAGCCAAGCCACGCGCAAGCGCTTCCGGCAAACCGTGCTTGTTCTCATGATATACGTTCAGATGATTTTCCAGACCCAACATTTGGGCATTGCCGAAGGTTTCAGGCTGCACAACGCTGGCAACGATCCGGCGTTTTTCTTCTTTCGATGAAAAGCGGCGAACCACGCAATAGAAACCATTCGGGTAAAGCCATTTTTCCGTCTCAACATTACGCAGGATGGCATTTGGCTTTTTGATGCCCGGTTTCGGCCATTCGATATTTTGCCCGGCAAAGTGCGCGGGGTACAACAGCGGCACAGCGCCCGATTCCGGCATATCACGAAGATGCTCTTTCAAGCGAAAATCGACAACCGGCCCTGTAGACACCTTAATACCAACATCATCCAATGAACTGTGAATTGCACTTGAAAGCTCGATGACGTTGCACTCAATGGAAACCGGTACATGAATAAAGCGTTCAGGATCATCAGGGAACACAATCCGGTTGAATGGGTGCGTATGCGTTACGAGGTCGGCGTAACTATCATCGGTCGATGTTGTCACCACCACATCACCTTGCCGTCCATCACGCTCAAGCAACATAATAATATTCTCCTGCAGCACATCATCGTCCTTGAATGCCTTGCTGCGTGAGCCGAACAAATGTATGCGTCGAATTGCAGCCCGCTCAAGTATAAAATCGCGAAAAGGCCGGTAATACGGCCCATTGCAGAAGCTACGCGGCATGATAGCAACAATCTGACCGTCCGGCTCCATCATTGCCAGCGCCAAGGCCACAAAAGCGGAATAGAGATTTACTGTTTCTATCCCCACCTGCCGAAGCAATAGGCGGTAGCGGGAGTTGCTGCTAATTTTTTTATAAGGCGGGTTTAGGATTGCGTGAGTAAATCCATTGCCAAAATCAAATTGTATTCTATTGACAGCCTGCTCAATAAAGTCGTCGCCCAGAATTTCATAAACCAGCGGCAGTTTGTTCTTGTAACCGGAAAGCGAGCCATTTAATTCTTCGTGAATAAAATTGTCTAATTCGAAAGCAGTTACTTCTACCTTGCTAAAACTCAATTCGCCGGCGATGCATCGCTCAAGAAATGCGCTTGAAAGCGAGCCGACACCTGCGCCGGCATCAAGCAAGCGGCAATCAAGATTACCTTTCGATGAAAATAAGCCCGCCATGAACTGAGCCGTTCTTGCAGGTGTAAGAAATTGACCGAGTTGCGACTTCCGTTTCGCATCGGTGCTTTTTGATACTCTCAATCTTGTTTGTTCGACTGCTGCTAGCAATGGTAAGCCTCTTTTTTGTGATCTAATAAAGCAGCAAGGTGATTCGCCTCCATGTGATCAACTACGCCATCGACCTGCTCAAAACTATCCAATAACTTCCAACCCGCCCATATAAGGCCGCAATGCCTCAGGAATACGAATACGTCCTTCCGCATCCTGGTAATTCTCCATCACCGCAATCAGCGTTCTACCCGCCGCCAGACCGGAGCCGTTCAGGGTATGCGCCAACTCGGGTTTACCGGTTTCCGGATTGCGCCAGCGCGCTTGCAGGCGGCGCGCCTGGAAGTCTTTGAAATTGCTGCATGATGATATTTCGCGATAGGTATTTTGTCCTGGCAGCCAGACTTCCAAGTCGTAGGTTTTGCTGGATGAAAAGCCGGTATCTCCAGCGCATAACAACATCCTGCGGTAAGGCAGGTTGAGTTTTTTCAACACAGCTTCGGCGTGATTAGTTAACTCTTCATGCGCCCTGGCGGAATCTTCAGGCTTGACGATTTGCACGATCTCGACTTTTTCGAATTGATGCTGGCGGATCATGCCTCTGACATCGCGGCCGTAGGCACCGGCCTCGCTACGGAAACAAGGGCTGTGGCAAACGAATTTAAGCGGCAGGTCTTTGGCTTCAATAATCACATCCCTGACGATGTTGGTGACCGGCACTTCGGCGGTCGGAATCAGGTATAAGGCCGGATCATCGTTGGCTTTGAACAGGTCGGCTTCGAACTTGGGCAATTGGCCGGTGCCGCGCAAGCTGTCGGCATTGACCAAGAAAGGTACGTAAGTTTCGCTGTAGCCGTGTTCGGTGGTATGGGTGTCGAGCATCAGCTGGATAATGGCTCTTTGCAAACGTGCCAGCGGACCGTTCAATACTACAAATCTTGCGCTGGCGATTTTTGCGCCCAACTCAAAATCCATGCCTATCTTTGCGCCTAAATCGACATGATCTTTGGGCTCAAAATCGAAGCTCGGAATATCGCCCCAACGGCTGATTTCGAGATTATCGTCTTCGCTCTTGCCGTTCGGAACCGACTCGTCAAGAATATTCGGGATACCTTCCATCAAGGCGGTCATTTTGGCCTGAATGTCGGACAATTCGGTCTCCGCAGCTTTCAATTCGTCGCCCAAATGCTGAACTTGGTCCAACAGCGGCTGCACGTCTTCACCTTTGGATTTGGCGATACCGATGGCTTTCGAGCTACTGTTGCGTTCGTTCTGTAATTCCTGGGTTTTAACTTGGATGTCTTTGCGCTGGGCTTCCAGCTCGGAGTAATACTCGGGGTTAAAATCGAATGAACGTCTGTTTAGTTGTTCCTTAACAAAATCAAGTTCGGTTCTGAATAAGCGGGGATCTAACATGATTGCGTAGTTACCTTTAATAAAATTGTGTAGTTAACTTCGCGCCGCCGGAGCGACGCAGACTGCGTTCCCACGCCGGAGCGTGGGAACGATAAAATTAATAACCACGAAGACATGAAGAACACGAAGTTTTTACTTTTTTATTCATGTCCTTCGTGTCTTCGTGGTGAAATGCTTTTCGCTAAAGTTAATGAATGAAGAGCGATAAGTCTATATCTGCCTGCCCACCAGCAAGCCCATCCAAATCACCGAGATACAAATCAGGCTATTGCCGACAAATATGCCCAGCATTAAATTCAAATTAGTGTCGAATGAATAACCGTGCTCTACCAAATACAACAGTAGATACAAACCGGACAGGGTTAGAAAAACACCGACTAAAATCACTGTCAGTACGACACGATATTCCACGGATATTGCCACTTTTTGCAATAAAATGGTCGCCAGCATACTGATCAAAAAAGCGAATATCGCGTTAATAACCATCAACGCATAGGGAATAACACCGCCCGACCATTGAATAACGCCGTCCGAATAATAAAACAAGCCCCTGCCGCACAACAGCCCGATCCAAATCGCCAATATACAGGCCGAAACGCTGGTGAATATATTCAACGCCGCTTTGGTCAAATTGCCCTGCTCTATCAGGTAAAAAGTTTCCAGCGAAAAGGTGGAAAAGGTTGTGAATGCGCCGATAAAGCCGACCAAAATGGCCGCCCTGTATTCGAAGGTGACGGTGATGCGTTGCAGCATCAGCGACTCGGTCAGCAGGCCGAGCATAAACGAACCCATAATGTTGACGACTAACGTGCCATAAGGAAAACCGCGCCCCAGCCACTGGTAAATGCCCGATGAAACCAAAAACCGAATCACTGCGCCGAACGATCCGCCCAACGCAACGGCAAGGATTTGATTCATAACTTAAAACCTGATGAAGTGCTCGCGGTAATAACGCAGCTCTTCGATAGATTCGATAATATCGTCCAAAGCCTGATGCGAGGACTGCTTTTTAAAACCGTCTTTGACATGAGGAGCCCATCTGGCGGCCAGCTCTTTCAGTGTTGAAACGTCGATATTACGGTAATGAAAATACGCTTCCAGTTCGGGCATATAGCGATACAAAAAGCGCCTGTCCTGACCGATGCTGTTTCCGCAAATCGGCGAAGTATTTTCCGGTACCCATTGCCTTAAAAATTCAAGTGTTTGCCGCTCTGCTTCAGCATCGTCAATAGTAGAAGCCTTGACGCGTTTAATTAAGCCGGATTGTCCGTGGTGGTGCTGATTCCAGTCATCCATTGCCGCTAATGCCGCATCGGACTGATGCACGGCCAGCACCGGCCCCTGAGCCAGGATATTCAGATTTTTATCGGTGACAATCGTAGCAATCTCGATGATCAAATCGTTGTCCGGATCGAGCCCGGTCATTTCAAGGTCTACCCAGATAAGATGCGATGGGTCCTGCGCCATTTGTCGATTCCATTGTATATAAGAGGGCGGTTAGTGTAGCATTGGCTTATCTACACGTCTAACTCTTAAACTTTGAAGAATCCCGCTTATGAACAGCTTTACTATCGTCTTCTTAATCGCCCTGACCATCTCTTTTTCAGTCCAGTTTTGGCTGGCTAAGCGACATGCCGATTATATTGCAAAGCATCGCTCCGCTGTGCCTGAGGCATTTAAAAATACCGTCTCACTGGAAGCTCACCAAAAAGCGGCCGACTACTCGTTGGAAAAAATCAGGCTAGGCAATATAGACAGCATAATCGGCGTTGTGTTGCTGTTGGTGATGACTATCGGCGGCGGCATTAATTGGGCTTTCGAATTTTGGGCATCGGTAATCGAAAGTTCTTTGCTCGCCGGGCTGGCGGCAGTAGCCAGCGTGTTTTTGGTTATGACCCTGATTGAAATCCCCACCAGCGTCTACCAAACTTTTGTCATTGAAGAAAAATACGGTTTCAATAAAAGCACGCCGCAACAATTCATCAAGGATCAATTGCTGCAACTGACTTTAGTGGCCGTTATCGGCATGCCTCTGCTGGCTCTCATCCTGTGGGTCATGGACAGCATCGGTTCATTATGGTGGTTATGGGCTTGGGGCATACTGATAGGCTTTTCGTTATTGATGAGCTGGCTTTACCCAACCGTGATTGCGCCGTTGTTTAATAAATTCACGCCAATGGAAGAAGGTTCGCTAAAAGACCGGATTCAGGATTTGCTTGCGCGTTGCGGCTTTAGCAGCAACGGCATCTTCATCATGGACGGTTCCAAGCGCTCAGGCCACGGCAACGCTTACTTCACCGGTCTTGGCAATAACAAGCGCATCGTCTTCTTCGACACCTTGATCAACTCTTTGGACGATGAAGAACTGGAAGCGATCCTGGCTCACGAATTGGGCCATTTCAAATGCAAACACACTATTAAAATGCTGATTGCCAACTCCATTATGACCCTGGTCAGTTTCGCGGTTTTGGGTTGGCTGATCGACCAGCAATGGTTCTATAACGGACTGGGTGTAGAACAGCCGTCACACGCCGCAGCCCTGTTGCTGTTCATGCTGGTATCGTCGTCATTTACCTTTTTTATCCAGCCGATCATTGCTTACTTTCAACGCAAATTTGAATTTGAAGCCGATAATTTTGCCTCAAGCAATGCCAAAGCCGAAAAGCTGATCAGCGCCTTGGTTAAGTTGTTTGAAGAAAACGCCAGCACCTTAACCCCTGATCCTTTGTATTCCGCATTCCATTACAGCCACCCGCCCGCGGCTATCCGTATCGCCAATTTAGAATCGCAAATACGCCCTGCGTGATGGCTGAGTTAATTGAAGGACTGGTTATCTCCCATTTAGGTCAGGGTATTGCGGTTGAATATGACGATAACAAAATTGTACTTTGCCAAACTCTGCGACGGCTTGAAACCGTCGCAGTCGGCGACAAGGTCTTATGGACACAATCCTCGCCTGACCAAGGACGGATAGAAGAAATCCTGCCCCGGCGTTCATTATTGATGCGCCCATCCAGAAACGGCAAAACCCGGCCGGTTGCCGCCAATATCGATACCGTCTTTGTCGTCTTTGCCGTTGAACCTTATTGCGATTTTTTATTGATAGACCAGTATCTGGCTATTTGCGAAAACCGCAATATCGACGCGGCCTTAGTGCTGAATAAAACCGATCTGACGCAATCGGCCGGTATTGAACAAGAACTGCTGGACTATACCAATCTGGGCTATGCACTATACCGGGTTAGCGCCACAGAGGCATCGGGCTTGGATGAACTCAAACAGGCTTTAAAAGACCAAGTCAGCATTTTAACGGGACAATCCGGTGTCGGTAAATCATCGCTAACCAATGCGATCATTCCCGATAAAGACTTGAAGACCAACACCATCTCGGCAACCACCAAACACGGCCGACATACCACCACCGCAGCAACGCTATACCATATGGACCAAGGCGGCGATTTAATCGACAGCCCCGGCGTCGCTATTTTCGGTCTGGCGGGACTGACCGAGCAACAATTAGCTTACGGCTACCGCGAGTTTCAGCCGCTGATTAATCAATGCCAGTTTAAGGACTGCCGACATCTGGTTGATAAAGGCTGTGCGGTTCGGGTAGCTGCGGAAAACGGGGAAATTTCAATGACCCGGTATCAGCGCTTTTTAAAGCTTAGAGAAAAGATGCCGACAGCCTATCCCTAATAAAAACTCATCAAGAAGAATTACTTAGAGCCCCATAACTTACCTCAATTTGTTATGCAACAAAGATTATCGGTGGTAAATAAAGTTATATCTCCTTACAATATACGGTTAATTTTCAGTCTTTTCGGTAACCTTTCAACTACAGATCACGCCATTTTTTATGCGTCCTGTATGATCAAACGAACTAATCATCACGAGAACTATGGAACAACACAATCTTACCCTAGGCATTCCCGGCTTTAATTACTCCGACTTATACGATTCCGCACGTCTGCAAGACTTGCTGGATGTGTTCGATGCGTCGGTTGAGCGCCATGACTCGCAACTGCACAGCGAGTTCAAAGCTTACCGCCAGAATCAAGGCGTAGGATTATCACCCGAGGCTGTTTCCGATCTGTTGGTGCGCATGGGGCCTTATGTCGGTCAGTTTGTCGCCAAACTTTTTGACGTGTCCGAACACCATCAGGCGCAAGGCGCGAAAATCAAGGACGAGATTGACACCATTTTTACTTACAAAAATGAAATAGTCGATAAATTGGCTTTCTTCTTTAAAGGTGAAGATGCCAGCGAATGGGCTATTCCCGCGATCCTGAACCGTTTTGACCTGCTGATCGAGGCGGGCTTTCCCGAAGCCAATCAGGATGATGACGCCGAACACCGCGTAGCACGGGTCGGCGCGACTATCGGACTGTTATACAGCCACTACAAACTGGTTGCCAAAGGTAAAGACAGCGATTACGAAAACGCCGATTTAGTCGCAGAGGCTATCCGCGCCAAACTTGCCACGCATCAAGAAGCGACTACTGAATTTAGCGACATTATCAGCCAACAAGAACCGGCCGAACTTATTAACGGCTTGATGGACATCGTGCTGCGCTGGAGCTTTGTCGCCCAACAAGATAACGATGTAGTTGCAACCTGGCCGAGTTTCAAACTCCCGCAAAAACGCGATTTCGACCATTTGGTTGAGCATGAATTAGTCGATCGCGGCGAATTCAAAGCCTGGATGGGCGAACAGGAACATCGCCGCCGCCGGGACGGCTTTAAGCTAACCGACCCGCGTTTTAATGGGCGCCAAGCATTATCCGAAGTCAATCATTGTATTTATTGCCATGAGCGCGACACCGACTCCTGCTCCAAAGGCATGCGCAACAAGAAAAATAACACTTTCAAAGTCGATCCGCTGGGCGTAACCACGATCGGCTGCCCGCTGGATGAAAAAATCTCGGAAATGAACTTGGTTAAACGCGGCGGCGACAATATCGGCGCACTGGCGATTGTCATTATCGACAATCCGATGTGCCCCGGTACCGGCCACCGTATTTGCAACGAGTGCATGAAAGGTTGTATCTACCAAAAAACCGATCCGGTTGATATTCCGCAAATTGAAACCAATGTGCTAACCGACGTATTGTTCATGCCCTACGGTTTTGAAATATACAGCCTGCTGACTCGCTGGAATCCGTTAAACGTCAAACGTCCTTACATGTTGCCTTACAACGGCAAAAACGCGCTGGTCGTCGGCCTGGGACCTGCCGGTTACACGATGAGCCATTATTTACTCAATGAAGGCTTCGGCGTTGCCGGTATCGACGGCTTGAAACTGGAGCCGCTACCTGTCGAACTGACCGGCGACAGCGAAAACCTGCCTGCGCCGATTGTAAACTTCCAAGACCTGTACGAAGACCTGGATAAACGTATCCTGGCCGGTTTCGGCGGCGTTGCCGAATACGGCATTACCGTGCGTTGGGACAAAAACTTCCTGAAAGTCATTTATTTGACCCTGCAAAGGCGTCAAGCGTTCCGCTCTTACGGCGGTGTGCGTTTTGGCGGCACGATTACCATTGAAGACGCATGGGACATGGGCTTCGACCATATCTGCATCGCCTCCGGCGCCGGACAACCGACGATTATCGGTTTGAAAAACAACCTGATGCGCGGCATACGCAAAGCTTCGGATTTTTTGATGGCATTGCAATTAACCGGAGCGGCCAAGGCCTCTTCTTTGGCAAACCTGCAAGTCCGTTTACCTGCCGGCGTTATCGGCGGCGGCTTGACCGCTATGGATACCGCAACCGAATTGCTGGCTTATTATCCGGTGCAAGTCGAAAAAATCCTGCATCGCTATGAAACGCTGGTTAATACGTTTGGCGAGCAAAACGTTCGTAAACGTTATGACCAGGAAGAAACCATCATTCTCGATGAGTTCCTGACGCACGGCAAAGCCATCGTCGCCGAACGCCAACGCGCCGAAGCAGAGGGCGAGCAACCGAACTTCCAACCCTTAGTAGAATCGTGGGGCGGCGTCACCCTGTTCTATCGCAAAGGCATCTTTGACGCCCCTGCTTATCGCCAAAACCACGAAGAAATCGTCAAAGCGTTGGAAGAAGGTATTGCGCTGGCCGAAGGCATGAGCCCGCTCGGTGCGGAAGCCGACGAATTCGGGCATTTAAATGCCGTGGAATTTGAGAAACTGGTACTGGAAGACGGACGTTGGAACAATTCAGGACAAACCGTCAATGTACCGTTACGCAGCTTATACGTTGCGGCGGGTACATCGCCGAATATCATTTATCAAAGCGAATACCCGGACACTTTTGTGATGGATAAATGGTTCTTCCAACGCTATCAGCCTGAATGGAACAACGATTCAGTTGACTTGGTACCGATGAACGATGAAAAACTGCCTAAACTGGGTAAACCCGCGCCGCTGACGTCTTATCAAAAAGACGGCAAATTCATCAGCTTTTACGGCGACAATCATCCCGTTTACGCCGGCAACGTGGTTAAAGCCATGGCGAGCGCAAAGAATGGCTACCCTTATGTGGTCAAGCTATTCGAACAGGAATTGGCAAAACTAAACCCTGCGCAACAACCGGAACGCGATGCCGCGTTAAAAGACCTGTTTGCACGGCTGGATGACGCATTTAAAGCCACAATCGTAGCCATTAACCGCCTGACACCGACAATTATTGAAGTTGTGGTCAAAGCGCCGATGGCAGCGGAAAAATTCCGTCCGGGACAATTCTATCGCGTACAAAACTATGAAGCCTTTGCGCCTGTTGTCGAAGGCACTGTACTGGCTGCCGAAGGTATTGCCCTGACCGGTGCGGAAGTCGATAAAGAAAAAGGCACGATTTCCCTGATTGCGCTGGAAATGGGTTCATCTTCACGGCTGTGCGCAACCTGGAACGTCGGCGATCCGTTGGTAATTATGGGCGTAACCGGTACGCCGACCGAAATACCGTCCGGCGAGACCGTGTTGCTACTCGGCGGCGGCCTGGGTAATGCGGTACTGTTCTCTATCGGCAAGGCATTAAGGGCCGCCGGTAATAAGGTGATTTATTTTGCCGGCTACAAATACGCGCAAGACCGCTTTAAAGTCGAAGACGTTGAAGCTGCCGCCGACATTATCATTTGGTCGGTCGATAAAGGCGAAGGCGTCACCGCGATTACTCCGACTCGTCCGCAAGACAAGACCTTTGTCGGCAATATCCTGGAGTGTATGCTGGCTTACGCCAAAGGCGAATTGGGCGAACAACCTATTTCTCTGGCGGACGTCGATCACTTGATCGTAATCGGTTCCGATCGCATGATGGCGGCGGTAAAAAGTGCGCGTTTCGATGTATTGAAGCCTTATTTAAACAAAGCGCATCACGCGATCGGCTCGATCAACTCGCCGATGCAATGCATGATGAAAGGCATTTGCGCGCAATGCTTGTGCAAACATGTCGACCCGGAAACCGGCAAGGAATGCTTCGTATATTCCTGCTACAACCAGGATCAGGATTTGGATAAGGTTGATTTTCCGCATCTAAATGCCCGATTACGGCAAAATACAGTACAGGAAAAGCTGTCTAATCTTTGGTTGGATTATTTATTGGAAAAACAGCAGGGATAAAGAGTTTTGCCCTGCGGACGAAATGTATCGGCTCGTCCGCAGGGTTTTCACATGAGCCACAAATAGACTATCTCCAAAACATTCGTAACAAGAGTGTAAATCCCCAGCACATGGGGTTATCAGGAATCCGTGTACGGCCTGCCATTGCTGAACATGTACATATACAGCGTTTTATTAGTACCAACATCTCCCCCCCCTATCGCTGGATATGCTGATTTTGCCTATGGATTGTAGGCAAGGAGCGTAAGGGCGACTGCACAGATGCAGCACTGGCAAGCAAAGCTTGCACTCCCCTCACACTATAGTTTCAGTAAGTAAGCAGGTATTTTCAGTACTATAAACAGACATGCCAAAACGACAAAGGCACGAAGGACACGAGGTTGCGACCCCGTACCCTTCGTGCCTTCGAGCACGTTTAAAAATCGTCTTCTAAATCAGCTGAGTTTACCGTGGCACTGTTTAAACTTCTTACCCGAGCCGCAAGGACAAGGATCATTACGGCCCACTTTATTGCCCTCTCTGACAAACGGCTGCTCTGCGGCAGCATCTTCTTCCTGTTCAGCCGCCGCCTGCAATGACTCTTCGTAAGCATCCAAAGTCGGCGCTTGAGCATGTTCAAAATGCATTTCTCTAGGCGCTTGCATTTGCTCATCAATAGCATGAACGTCTTCTTCCTGCCTGACCTGGATTTTAAACAAAACCCCTATCACTTCATACTTGATATGCTCAAGCAAGCTGGTAAACATTTCAAACGCTTCACGCTTGTATTCCTGCTTGGGATCTTTTTGCGCATAACCTCTAAAATGTATGCCCTGACGCAGATAATCCATCGCCGCCAGATGTTCTTTCCAGCTGTTATCCAGCACTTGCAGCATTACTGATTTCTCAAAATGCTGCAACACTTCCTTGGACATCTGTTGTTCTTTGTCTCTATGGTTTTGTTCGAGAATTTCGATAATACGCTTGCGTAAAGACTCTTCCTGCAACGAGTGATCGTCGGCCAGCATTTTGCGCACCGGAATTTCAACATTAAATTCCTGATGCAAATGCTCTTCCAAACCTTTGGTATCCCACTGCTCAACCATGGTTTTTGGCGGGATGTACTGGGTAATCACGTTATTGACTACATCTTCACGTATCGCGGTGATAATCTCGGAGATTTCCTCAGCCGCCATCAGCTCGTTACGTTGCGCATAAACAACCTTACGTTGATCATTGGCGACATCGTCATAAGCCAGGATTTCTTTACGCACATCGAAGTTACGGCTTTCAACTTTGCGTTGCGCACTTTCAATAGAGCGGGTTACCCAAGGATGCTCAATGGCTTCACCATTGCCCATACCTAATTTCTGCATTAATCCCGCCACGCGATCAGATGCAAAAATACGCATCAAATCATCTTGCAACGACAGGTAGAAACGGGTTGAACCGGGATCGCCCTGACGGCCCGAACGGCCTCTTAACTGATTGTCGATACGGCGCGATTCATGCCGCTCCGAACCGATAACATGTAAACCGCCGGTGGCGATAACTTGCTCGTGCCTGTCCAGCCATGCGCCGCGGACTTGCTCCTTATCGGCATCACTCGCATCTTCGCCCAAGACCGCCAGTTCCGCTTCCAAATTGCCGCCGAGCACAATATCGGTGCCTCGTCCGGCCATGTTAGTCGCGATAGTGACCGCACCCGGCATACCGGCTTGTTCGATAATATGAGCTTCGCGCTCGTGTTGTTTGGCGTTAAGCACTTCGTGTTTAATGCCCTGTTTTTGCAGTAACGCAGACAGCCGCTCGGAGTTTTCAATCGACGTAGTTCCGACCAATACCGGTTGTCCACGGCCAACACATTCTTTAATATCCTCAGCGACAGCGACATATTTCTCGTCAGTGGTCAGGAACACGACATCACCCAAATCCCTGCGGATCATATTGCGATGCGTAGGAATAACGACAACTTCAAGGCCGTAAATCTTGTTCAACTCGAACGCTTCGGTATCCGCGGTACCGGTCATGCCGGACAGTTTTTCATACAGGCGGAAATAGTTCTGGAAGGTAATCGAAGCCAGCGTCTGGTTTTCATTTTGAATAGAGACATTCTCTTTTGCCTCAATCGCTTGATGCAACCCTTCGGACCAGCGGCGTCCCGGCATAACCCGGCCGGTAAATTCATCGACAATAATCACTTCATCATTGGCGACGATATAATCGACATCTTTTTTGAATAAAACATGACCGCGCAATGAAGCATTCAGGTAGTGCATCAGGCGGATATTGGTCGCATCGTACAAACTGCTGCCTTCCGCCATCAGGCCATGTTCAACCATTAAATGTTCAACCCGCTCATGACCGGCTTCGGTCAGGTATAACTGGCGTACTTTTTCATCGACCGAATAATCGCCCGGCTCGCCTTCTTTTTCCTGCTTGGTCAGGAAAGGAATAATCTTGTTGACCTTGATATAAATTTCGGTGCTTTCTTCGGTAGGGCCGGAGATAATCAATGGCGTTCTGGCCTCATCGATAAGAATCGAATCCACCTCATCGACAATCGCAAAGCTTAAGTCGCGCTGGACTTTCTGCTCCAGGCTAAAAGCCATATTGTCGCGCAGATAATCAAAACCGAATTCATTGTTGGTGCCGTAAGTGATGTCCGATGCATAAGCTTCTCGCCGTGCGTCGCTGTCCATCTGGCTGATGATCACACCGGTCGTCAAACCTAAAAAGCCGTAAAGCCTGCCCATCCATTCGGAGTCGCGCTTGGCCAAATAATCGTTAACGGTAACGACATGGACGCCGCGTCCCGGCAAAGCATTCAAATAGGCCGCCAAGGTCGCCATCAAGGTTTTACCTTCCCCGGTTTTCATTTCGGCAATTTTGCCGTCATGAAGTATCATGCCGCCGATCAATTGCACATCGAAATGACGCATACCAAAGACTCTCGTCGACGCTTCCCTGACTGTCGCAAATGCCTCTGGAAGCAGATTGTCCAGTTTTTCACCTTGCGCCAAGCGATCACGAAATTCCTGCGTTTTTGCTTTTAATGCATCATCAGATAACTTTTCGTAGTCAGAAGCCAGAGCATTGACCTTTTTGACCAACGATCTTTTCTTCTTTATCAGCCTGTCATTACGGCTCCCTATAACAAATCTAACCAACTTACCCAGCATGTTTTTTTCCGGTATGAATTTAGTAAATGATTGAATAAAAGCCTGGGATTATATACCGTCTACTGCTTTAGTTACAGTTAAAAACACGCTTTACCCCACCGGCAACTGGCTTTAGCATTAACCAAGAATATTTAAAAATCAATATCGAAGCCCGGCCTGAGGCTTCATTTTCCCCGTTTACCGTTCGCCTTGCCGAACCACGCCAATGTCAACCTATCCCATGACTAAAACCCGGACTCCCTGATCGCCACGGCGGCAATTTGCCGCCATAAAGACGAGGCGATGCTTTCGGGTTTTCCATCAATCAGCACATTGCCTTTGATGGCTCGACTGATCGATTCGCCGGTTTTCATAGGCTGGAGCCAAACCCGGTAAACCGATGTTTCGGGAACCAGTGAGTCCTTGCTGTTCCCCCTAATAGCGATGCTTCCGCTGTACCGGGAGGTAAAAACCGGCGGCAATTGCAACGCCGCGGCATTGTCGATGCGCACAATCCGGCACGGCATGACCGGCCAATCCAGTTGCTCGGGATAAAACTTCGCTTCAGCACCGGATTGAACCTGACCTAAATGGTCTTCGGTCAAAAAAGCTTCTATCTGGTAAGCATCGAACTGCCCCACCGTTAACAGCGGCTCGTCTTTGGCTATCCATTCTCCTGCGTTCAGAAGGTCGTTGACCTCGATAATTTCACCGTCAAAAGGCGCCCGAACAGTCAGGCGCTTATGTTCATCCATAAGGCCGTCATATTCGCTGACCGCACTTTCCAGTTCGGTCAATGCCACCAGATGCCGGTCATTCAGGTTTTTTTCCTGGCCATGAAAAGACACTTCCCATTTTAACGATTCAATCTTTATTTTGCTTTGTTCAAGGCGCGAATCCAGATCGGATGAATTGAATTGAACCAGCGCCTGCCCAGCCTTAACAGTTTCGCCTTTACCGACCAAAATCCGCTCCAGCTTGCCGGGAAAAGGCATAAAAAGTTCGGTATGGGCGGCTATTTTCAACAGGCCTGGCGCTTCAATACGGCTTTTCCAGGGAATAAACAAAATGCCGATGGCGATCAGGACAGCCGACAAGGTCGCCAGCGTATTGCGATTCCATTCCATATGTTGGCGCTGTTCAATCCAGTACTTAATTTCTTTGACGATAGGGAGCATGATAAACCAGCCTACTTCAACCATCATTAACAACAGGCCGAGTAATTTGAAGAAAAAGTGATACACCAGCAAGGCGATCCCCAAAAACAGGAAAAAGCGATAAATCCAGATACTCCAGGCATAAATCAGCAGTAGCCGTTGCGTCCGTTGCGGAAACCGCTCAGGAATTTCATCGGCAAAGCCGAACAAGACACGCCGCAATTGCCACCGCGCCAGCGCGAATGCCCGGCTTTGCAGGTTCTCAATCCCCCAATAATCCGACAGCAAAAAATAGCCGTCAAAACGCATCAACGGGTTTAGGTTAATAAACAGCGTCATGACCCAAGTAGTGGTCGCCATCAAAAATACGCTGCTGCGCAACGGGCCGTCGGGTAAAAAGTGCCACAGCGTGGTACATAAAACGGCCAAGCCCAATTCAGCGGCAATACCGCCAAAACCGATCGCCACCCGTTGCCGCCGTGACGACAATTTCCATGCATCGCTGGCGTCGGTATATAACACCGGCATCATCACCAAAAAAGCCACGCCCATCGCCGAAACCCGGCATCCATAACGATGCGCGGTATAGGCATGACCCAGTTCATGCAGCGTTTTGGTCAAGGTCAACGCGACAGCGTAATAGACAAAACCTTCGGCCGAAAAGAAATGCAGGAAAGTCCCGGAGAACATTTCCCAGCGATCGATCAGCAGATACAAATTAACCAGTACCAACGCCATCAACACGTACAGCACCATCGGCTGATAAATCCAGCGTAGCGCCGGATAAGTTCGCGCCAACAAACGATCCGGGCGAAGCAGCGGAATTTTAAAAAACAGGTAATGATGGATCAGCCAGGCAAACCAGTGATGACGCGCAGCCTTGGCTTGTCCGACCAGACGCTGCACCGCCTCTTTGCCCCTGACTTGAAGCAGGTTATGGGCCGCTAAAAACTGCAACATATGCTGAATATCGTCAACATTGACGCTAAACAAACCGTGCTGCGATATTTGCTCACTGATGGCTTCGGGCGAGTTTAAGTCCCAATGCGCCAAAATCTCGTTTTCAAGCGGCCCGATACGATAAAAATGCTGATTGACCGGATCATAAAGCGTCCAGGTCGGAGAACCGTCAAATGCGCAAGGCCCCGGAAACAAATCCAGTTCCTCACGCAACGGCGGCAGGTAAATTACATTCCCATCCATTGTCTCATGGCCGCCAAAGGTCTTCTTAATAGGTAATAAACAAACGGAACTCGTGAACCGAAGACCTTGGCCGTCCCTTTCAGGCCGATTCTGGGCAGTTCGCCGGTTTGCTTGAACCCGGCTTTTAAGCGATAAGCCAAGGCGTCGTCAGGCGTAACCTCGGCTTGATAGGCGGCGTAATAAAGCTCGGCCGAAACCGGTGTGGTCGGATCGACATTCAAAAAAAACTGCACCTTGGAACCCGGCTCCAGATTAATCGCATCGGCAATCGGCAGCTGGACTTCCAGCTCGACATCGGCCGGATCGGCGACCATTAAGATACGTTCGCCGATTGTGACCGGTTTGCCTATCCAATCATTAACATCGGAAAACACCGCAATCCCGGCATGAGGCGCTTTAATATCGATACGCGCCAACCAATCCTCCATGCTGCGCACCTCAGCTTCCTGCTGCTCGGTTTTGCTTTTAAGGATATTGACCTGCGCCTTGCTGTCCATATCGAACATCGCCTGCTGCGCGGTTTTTCGATATTCGGCTTCGGCAACCGCCAAAGCCTTGCGGGTAACGGTCAGCTTGTTTTTAATGGTTTCTTCTTCAAGGCTTAACAGCGGTTGGTCTTTGCTTACTTGGTCATTGGGCTGAACGTAAAACCGGTCGACAACGCCGTCAATAGCGGCCCGGAGTATAGTCGGATGGGCCGGAATAACACTGGCCGGAGCCAACGCCGTTTGCCGTACCGGAATCCATAACAGGCAAAACAGCGTCGCTAGGCCGATCATCAGGCGTTTTTTAGTCAGCCAATCCTGTTTCCAGAAAGGAGGCCTCGGCGACAAAGCCGCCCAGGCATGGCCGAAGCTGTCCGCGACATGTTCCAGCAGATACAGTTCGCCATCGGTCCAGGCTGACTCTCGCGCCAACAACAGACCGGCTTGCGGAGCAGCGCCATAAGCCGATACCGGCAGCCAGACGGCATGAGCGGGCAACCATTGCGGCCATTGCTCTGCGCAATCGCCCTCCAGGCCTTCTGCCGTTAAGGGGCGTACGACTCCCGACATATCCTGAGACAATTGTTTAAATAACTGTTTAAGCCAGCTTATATAGGGGGCATTCGTGTCAATCACCGCCAGGCCGGAGACGGCAACGACTTGCGAACGGTCTATTTGCCACAGCGCCGCCTGACGGAATTCAATCAAACTGCGGCTGTCATTAACCAGCGTATAGGCCAGCGCTTCGGCGGTATCTGCGTTACGGAAAGACTTTTCCAGTTGCAGCAATGTCGCCAGCGCTGTCAGCTGCCTTTGAGCATCAGTCATGCGCAGCAGCGAAAATGGCGCGTCCGCTCATCCCGGCCAGAAGATCGTCGGCCTTGCCGGTAATGGTCCCGGTAATTTTTATGGATTGGCTGACCGCATCGATACGCGCCCCAACCATCTTGACCTTGGCCGGATATTCGCGCTGCGTTTCTTCAAGAAAAACCTTAAACTCATAGCCCGGCTTCAACCACTTCAGCCAACTGGAAGGTACCAGCACCGTGACTTCAAGCTGGCTGTCATCCAGAATATCCAAAATCGGATCGCCGGCTTTGACATATTGATAACGCTGTACCAAACGCTCCGCCACGCGTCCCGAAAAAGGCGCTGCAATTGTACATTTTTGCAACACCGCCCCCATCAACGCAATATCGGCTTTGGCTTTGGATACTTCCGCCGCCGCCATTTCAAGTTCCAGAGGACTCATCGAATTGAGCTTGGTCAAACGCGAGTTCACCTCATACGTTTTTTCGGCGGCTTGCACCACGGCCTGCGCCTTTTTCAATTGCGCCTGCTGTTCCGCACAATTGAAAGCAACCAGCAAATCCCCTTGTTTGAATCGCTCCCCTTCCTGAACATTGAGCTGAAGAATTTTTGCCGCCATTTCACTGGACAGTATCGAAGAATGAAGAGCATTGAGTTGAGCGCGAATTTCAGCCGGCTCGGCGGCATAGACTGTGCTGAAAACGCTAAAACCGGTGATGCAGATGAGCAATCGTAAAAAAGTACGCATAATAAGATTTGGTTTACTAGGAGTTAGGTATGGAAAGTTGTATATAAGGAATCTTTATAGCCAAAACGTAGGCGGTTTGGCGGAACGGCTTTTGATTTGACGTTGATCGGTCCAAGCAAGCTTCGAACTCGAAAAATCATAACTACCGGAGTTTAAAGCACGTAGGCCGGGTAGAGGCAGCGTAACTCGACGCATCGTAGCGACAAAACCGGGTACGCCACACTATCACGGCCTACAGCACCAATAGCGTTTCCGCCGGATCGAGAGCGGGAACAGGAAAGATTACAACACCGTCAAATAATCGCTACTTTCGGTATGGACCAAGTCGCCGCTACGTTGCAAGACAAAATAGCCGCGTTTTAACGCCTCTTCCTTGGCATCATCGTTGATATGAAACGTGGCTATTGCACCATATTGCTTAAATGTCCGGTAAATCGGAAACAGCTGCTTAAAATGCTTCATTTTACGATCCAGCTTATCCAGGTCATTTTTATGCGCCTTGTATTTTACTTCGACAACGGCAATGGCATCGCCATTGGTCATGACCAGATCATATTCCTCCTGAATTTGACCGCGATGCTTTTCCATGTTTTTTACCACATCGTCAAAATGAATCTTTCCCAAGTGATTGTCTTTTATCAGGCTTTGGAAAAAAAATTCCTCGGCAACATCGCCCTGATTTTGGCTGATATTACCTAGAGTAATACCAATACGTTCCAACTTTTCATCAGTGCGCTTCAACTGCTCGTCAGTACGCTTCAACTGCTCGTCAGTATGTTTCATCTGCTCGTCAGTGCGTTTCATCTGCTCGTCGGTGCGTTTCATCTGCTCGTCGGTATGTTTCATCTGCTCGTCAGTCTGATTCATCCGTTCGCAAGTATGTTTCATTTGCTCGGCAGCTGCCTTTATTTGCTCGTCGGTAACCTTTTGGGCCGCGGAAAGTTCTTTTTGAGCAACGGCAAGACTTGCAACCAATTCTTTCAGCTCATCATCAGTCATTTTTCATCCTCGAAAATTGCATTTGTCATTCAACATTTTACAACATAGGACACTACACTTAATCGGCTCAAAACGCTTCGGACGGAACAATATCCCCGCCGCCCGCACGACCAAAGCAAGCGTCGGGCTCCAAAAATCATCACTACCGGAGTTCAAGCCTGCTTTGAATAAGATCGGACGGAGCGTGTGAAAGACAGTCATACGCCAACTGCATTTCCAGATTTATTGTGGCGATATAGCTAACTTAGCTACATCCGCACCAACAGATGATGACTTGTCCGCCCCCGATTTCGTTATCGAAGGAAATTTACCGGCCTGCCAGTTTTTATCCACCGCTTCGATAGAACTCGCCAGAGTATTAATATCGTAGTTTTCAATAAAGACCGGCAAAGGATCAAGGCCCAGCGAAACATAAACCCTGCCCAGCGAACTTTGAATACCGGCATAGGCTTCAAGTAACTGCAACCGTGACATCAGGGCATTGGTGGTCGCACGGATGCGTTCCAACTCTGTTTTAGCGTCATTCTCGGCATCGTTGGTGATATGCGTTGAAATCTTCTGGTTGATTGCATCCAGCTCCTGGGTCCGCTTATATTGCTGGTCCGCCACTAAAAACTGCTGATAAGATAAATGGACCTGGGTCAATACCGCCATATATACCGATAAGCGGCGGGTATCCCCCAGTTTTTCCTGGGCGTCGATCTGGCTAAAGCGCGCCGGAGCCGAGATCAGCTCCATCAGATTCTGGCTGATGATGCCGCTCAATTCCAGCCAATTGTTATTTAACAGATAAGAGTTGCTGTCGTGATTATAACCGGCCTTGAATTCAATACCGGGAAGCAGTCGTACCATCGCTTTATGGGTCTCTTCTGCGGTAATACGGTTGTTGTAAATTTCCTCGCGCAATTCAGGGCGCAGCTGCAAAGCCATTTCTTCCATCTTTTCAATTGCCAATGAAAACCCTGGAGCCTGCAATGCATTATTCGCGGGCAGTTTCAGCTCAAATTTCTGGCTGGGCGATACGCCCAATAATGAAGCAAGCTCGGTTTTGGCAAGGCGGAGCGTTTCCGACAGCTCTTCCAATTTTCGAATGATTTCCAGCAGGTCTTTTTCGTATTGCAATATCGACAGCGGTGCGGACAAACGTTCGCTCTCGATACCTTGGGCATCCTTCAATGCTTGTCTGGCGCTGCCCAGGATTTTATCGATCTCGCCTTCCAGTTGTTGGGTTCCGGCCATGCGCCAGAATGCGGTGCGCACATCCTGCATCAATAATTGAGCGGTTTTGCGGCGGCTTTCTTCGGCAACCAGAACCCGATTTGCATCCTGCTTGGCTTGAAAATAACTGACACCGAAGTCCAGCACGTTCCAGCTAAAGGTAAAGTCGTAAACCTTGCGCGACCGGTCTTGAGAAGTTGATGTCTCCAACGATTGCCGGCCAGTGGTGGTTGATCTGCTGCTGGAGGCGTTGTAATTGTCACGGCCCCGGTAACCTGCCGAAGCGACCAGATCGGGCAACAAATTATATTTTGCCAAATCGGACTGTCCGTCGGCCACCGCGTGTTCCATCATTTTGACGCGATGATTAAGATTATATTTTAGCGCTCTGGCCATCGCTTCATACACAGTGATGGGCGCTAAAATGGGTTCCTGCTTGGCAAAAATAACCTGTTTATCGGCATTAAGCGATGCCTGTTGTTCGGTTTGAGTAATCGGTTCCGGCATGATGGCGCAACCGGTTAACAATACAAGACCGGAAAGACCGGCGATAAATTGAGGGCTTGGATGATTCATGATAACTTTTTTATTATTAATACGTTGAAAGAATTACAGGCGGCTCTCTCCGCCTTGTTTTACTGCCATCATATCCGCAGACCGGATATGAAAAATGTCTCCGACAATTGGTGGACGTGTGTACTTATTCATCCTTTTACGCTGGACGGGATATGTTACCCCGTCCTCACCGTTTAAATTTAACAACAGGCAAAACGTTACCCGCATTGGAAAACGTATGCGTTATTTAATTTCTGCTCCCTACATTATATATTAGGCGGCATCCTTGTCGTTGTTGCTAAGGCTTGCCAGACTATCCAGTAACTTCAGACGCTGAAATTCAAAACCTTTCCTGCCCGCCATCTGCAACTGCTGAGTCAAGCCGGGCTTGCCGGCCTGGGCCAGTTGCTTATCAGTCTGCTCCAGTTGGCTTTGCCGGTTTTGCCCTCTTCCCTGTTCCTGCGAATTATCTCCATTGCCATCATCGGGCTGTTGACCTTGACCTTGACCTTGACCTTGACCTTGACCTTGACCTTGACCTTGACCTTGACCTTGACCTTGATTTTTCTGCGGCTGCACCTTGACTAAAACAACCACCTGTTTGCCCTGACTGTCCCTTATGGTGACTTTTACGGTTATCGGATTCGTTACCACTGCCCCCTCTTTTACCGTGACCGCTCCCGTACTAGGATTAACGCTGATAAACGACGGCAGGCTTTGTCCGCTGGACTGCGAGGCGGTAATAGTTATTTCCCCGGATGTATTCAGCCCGGCAAAAACGCTGGACGGTATGTTAATAGTACCGCCGGAGCTTCCGTTTCCGCGTGAGTCAGCCCCCAGCTTCATATCCACAACAACCGTCTGGTTAGGACTGGAGTTACTGTTGCTATTACCCGAGCTATTATTGCTATTGTTGCTGTTGTCCCAACCATGCGTATCGTTCGAATTGTTGTTCCTGTCAGCGTTGGTGTTATTGCCCGTACCGGTGTTATTGCCTGTACCGGTGTTATTGCCTGTACCGGTATTATTGCCTGTACCGAGGTTGTTACCTGTATTGGGGTTATTATTGCCGGCACCATTATTCGAATCGGACTTGTTACCCGAACCGGAGTTGCTATCTGAATTACCCGTCTGTTGCGAAAGATTGGGTGGAGGTAAGGGGTCTACCGCAGCCGTTGCCGAACTGCCTACATTTTCCACATTACCTTGACCATCAGTATAGATAGCGACTACGGTGATGACTTTACCTACTTGTGAGGCTGTCAAAACATACGTCTGGCCTGTTGCCCCGTCAATATCAACACCATTCGCTTTCCACTGATACCTGATGGGGCCAAGGCCATCATTATCAGCCAGGTTGTTATCGGCCGTCAGAGTGGCTCCTTCTTTGGGCGTTCCGCTGATGGTTACCGTACCGGTAGGCAAATCATCAACAGGACGCACCGTGATGGTAAACGTCTGTTCGATACTCCTGTCGACGCCGCCATTAGCGGTACCACCGCTATCTTTGATCGACACAGTGATTGTCGCGGTACCGTTAGCATTGGCCGCCGGAGTGTAAGTCAAGTTACCGTTGCTATCGATAGTCGGCTGTACGCTAAACAAGGCGTTGTTGTTATTGGTGGTCGTAAAGCTCAGGGTTTGGTCAGCTTCATTGGCAGGGCCTTTGCTGAGACCCGTCGCCCAACCATTCACCGTTTGCGCACCGGCATCTTCATTGACAGTCTGATCAGCACCCTTGGTAAACGAGGGCGCATCATTGACTGCCGTGATATTCACAGTTTCGGTATAAGACGTACTACTGTACTCCGTTCCATCGTGAACCTTAAACTGAAAGCTGGTATTCGCAGTACCGAAAGCGTCGGCCGCTCCCCTGAAGGTAAGCTTTCCTGCATCAATATCAGCCTTGGTTATTGCTTGGTTGGCGGTCACCGTTATCCCATTTAGCGCCAATGTGCCGGTAGACGGCAACGCAGTAATCTGCACTTGGGTCAAAACATTGCCGGGATCCGTGTCACTGAAGTTGAAATCGTTCGCCACAAAGGTATAGCTTGTATCTTCATTGACCGTGATCGCGCCATTGCTGGAGGTAGGCGCAACGTTAGCCGTCACCGTAATTCCATTATTGGCAAGATCGGCCACCACCACCGCTGAGTCAGCGCCTGCGGCCCAGTCTTCTGCGGCAGCCAGATTGTAGACCGTATTATCGTTAGCGTTTAGACCGGTCTTGTTAAACAGGGCGTTGACGCCGGCCTTATCCGCGCCCGTCAACGTCAGCGTGAATTCAGTAGCCGAGGTGATTTCAACTCCCGCCGCGCCTGTTAAAGTGTAAGTAGCTCCACCTTGACCGGTAAAAGTCAGTTTGGAAGCATCAATGTCGTTGTTAGCCCCTACCAACTTCAAAAAGTTGGTGCCGGTCACGACGAGTACGCCTGTGTTATTGACATAAGTGGCGGAAGTAATGGTAGGAACAGCGACGTTGTTAGCCGTGATGCCGTTGCCGGTCAGGTCGGCATCGGTGACTCCGGCCGCCGCCCCGGCGGTCCAATCTTCGGCCGCGGCCAAGTTATAGGTCGTAGCGCCGGTCGACGAGGTGCCGTTTTTGTTAATGATCTGGTTGATCGCGGCCTTGTCGGTCGCGCTCAAGGTGATCGTGAACGCGGTACCCGAAGTGATTTCGACGTTCGAGGTATCGGTCAGGGTATAGGTCGCGCCGCCTTCACCGGTGAAGGTGAATTTGTTGGCGACGATGTCGTTGGCCGCGCCGTTCAATTTCAGGAAGCCGGTGCCGGTCACCACCAACGCGCCGGTGGTCGCATCGTAGGTCGACGAGGTAATCGCCGGCACCGCCACGTTGCTGACGGTGATGCCGTTGCCGGTCAGGTCGGCATCGGTGACCCCGGCCGCCGCTCCGGCGGTCCAATCTTCGGCCGCGGCCAGGTTATAGGTGGTTGCGCCGGTCGATGCGGTGCCGTTTTTGTTAATGATCTGGTTGATCGCCGCCTTGTCGGTCGCGCTCAAGGTGATCGTGAACTCAGTGCCGGACGTGATTTCGACGTTCGAGGTATCGGTCAGGGTATAGGTCGCGCCGCCTTCGCCGGTGAAAGCGAATTTGTTCGCGACGATGTCGTTGGTCGCGCCGGACTTCGACAGGAAGCCGGTGCCGGTCACCACCAACGCACCGCTGGTCGCATCGTAGGTGGACGAGGTAATGGCCGGTACCGCGACATTGCTGACGGTAATGCCGTTACCGGTTAGGTCGGCGTCGGTGACCCCGGCCGCCGCCCCGGCTGTCCAGTCTTCGGCCGCGGCCAAGTTATAGGTGGTGCCGCTGGTTGAGGCGGTACCGTTTTTGTTGATCATCTGGTTGATCGCCGCTTTGTCGGTCGCGCTCAAGGTAATCGTGAACGCCGTGCCGGAAGTGATTTCGACGTTCGAGGTATCGGTCAGGGTATAGGTCGCACCACCTTCACCGGTGAAGGTGAATTTGTTGGCGACGATGTCGTTGGCCGCGCCGGACTTCGACAGGAAGCCGGTGCCGGTCACCACCAATGCGCCGGTGGTGGCATCGTAGGTGGACGAGGTAATCGCCGGCACCGCGACATTGCTGGCGGTGATGCCGTTGCCGGTCAGGTCGGCATCGGTGATTCCGGCCGCCGCCCCGGCGGTCCAGTCTTCGGCGGCGGCGAGGTTATAGGTGGTTGCACCGGTCGACGCGGTGCCGTTTTTGTTAACGATTTGGTTGATCGCGGCCTTGTCGGTCGCGCTCAAGGTGATCGTGAACGCGGTGCCGGAAGTGATTTCGACGTTCGAGGTATCGGTCAGGGTATAGGTCGCGCCGCCTTCTCCGGTGAAGGTGAATTTGTTGGCGACGATGTCGTTAGCCGCGCCGTTCAATTTCAGGAAGCCGGTGCCGGTCACCACCAACGCGCCGGTGGTGGCATCGTAGGTGGACGAGGTAATGGCCGGGACCGCGACATTGCTGGCGGTAATACCGTTGCTGGTCAAATCCGAAGTATCGCCCGCAGTCACTTGAGCGTCCCAATCATCGGCAGCGGCCAAGTTATAGGTAGTGCCGCCAGTCGATGCGGTACCGTTTTTATTGACGATTTGGTTGATCGCGGCCTTGTCGGTCGCGCTTAAGGCCAATGTGAACGATGTTGCGCTGGTGAGTTCGACATCCGCCGTATCGGTCAGAGTATAAGTCACACCGCCTTCACCGGTGAAAGTCAGCTTCGCAGCAGTGATGTCGTTGGTTGCCCCCCCCTTGGCCTGCATATTGGTGCCGGTCACCACTAGGCTGCCTGTCGTTGCGTCATACGTAGCCGAGGTGATTTTTGGCGCAATAGACACAGTAATAGCATTGGTGGCGTCGGCTATATTAGCCGCCGCATCCGCTCCTGCCATCCAATCCTCGGCAGCCGCTAAATTGTAGGTAGTGGAGTCATTGGAGCTGGTGCCTATCTTGTTCAACAAGGCATCGACATTGGTTTTATCCGCTCCCGTTAAAGTGGTCGTGAACGAGGTTGCCGAGGTGATTTCCACGCCGGTGGCATTGGTCAGTGTATAGGTTCCACTACCCTGCCCGGTAAAGGTCAGCTTGGTCAGGTCAATATCGTTATTAGCGCCCACTTTGCTAAACAGATTGGTGCCGGTTACCGTCAGTACGCCGGTATCCGAATCGTAGGTAGACGACGTAATAGTCGGTGTTTGGACATTGCTGACCGTTATGCCGTTGCCAGTCAGGTCTGCCACAACTGTCGCGACGGCGGTGCCCGCCATCCAATCCTCGGCAGCGGCTAAATTGTAGGTGGTGGAGCCTGATGACGAAGTACCGTTTTTATTCAGCAAGCCGCGCACCACGATTTGGTCCGCGGCATTCAATGTTACCGAGAACGTGCTAGCGTCGGTAATTTCCACATCGGATGAAGTCAGCGTATAAGTTCCGCCCTCGCCCGTCAGCGTAAGCAGGGACACCGCAACATCGTTGGTTGCGCCGGACTTGGAGACCAGATTGGTGCCGGTCACCGTCAGCACGTTGGTGCCGGCGTCATAGGTAGCTGAGGTCACCGTCGGGGCTGCGTAGTTGCTCACTGTGATCGCGTTGGTGGTGTCGCTGCCGTTAGTGGCATCGCCCCGGTTCCAACTGGCCGCCGCCGACAGGTTATAAGTCGCGGTACTCACCGCTGAGGTGCCGTCCTTGTTCAGCAGGGCTTCCACATTGGTCAAGTCGGCTCCGCTGAGCGTCACCGAGAACGAGGTTGCCGAAGTAATTTCCACGCCAGTGGCGTTGGTCAGCGTATAAGTCGCCCCACCTTCGCCGGTAAACGTCAGTTTAGTGAGATCAATATCGTTGGTCGCACCGGACCTTGACAGGAAGCCTGTACCGGTGACTACCAGGATGTTGGTATTGTAATCGTAGGTCGCGCTGGTGATGGCCGGCACGGCCACGTTGCTGGCGGTGATGCCGTTGCCGGTCAGGTCGGCATCGGTGACTCCGGCCGCCGCTCCGGCGGTCCAATCTTCGGCTGCGGCCAGGTTATAGGTCGTAGCGCCGGTCGACGACGTGCCGTTTTTGTTAATGATCTGGTTGATCGCCGCTTTGTCGGTCGCACTCAAGGTAATCGTGAACGCGGTGCCCGAAGTGATTTCGACGTTCGAGGTATCGGTCAGGGTATAGGTCGCGCCGCCTTCGCCGGTGAAAGTGAATTTGTTGGCGACGATGTCGTTGGTTGCGCCGGACTTCGACAGGAAGCCGGTGCCGGTCACCACTAACGCGCCGGTGGTGGCATCGTAGGTGGACGAGGTAATCGCCGGCACCGCCACGTTGCTGGCGGTGATGCCGTTGCCGGTCAGGTCGGCATCGGTGACTCCGGCCGCCGCTCCGGCGGTCCAGTCTTCGGCCGCAGCCAAGTTATACGTGGTGCCGCTGGTCGATGCGGTGCCGTTTTTGTTGATCATCTGGTTGATCGCGGCTTTGTCGGTCGCGCTCAAGGTAATCGTGAACTCAGTGCCGGAGGTAATTTCGACGTTCGAGGTATCGGTCAGGGTATAGGTCGCACCACCTTCACCGGTGAAGGTGAATTTGTTGGCGACGATGTCGTTGGTCGCGCCGTTCAATTTCAGGAAGCCGGTACCGGTCACGACCAACGCGCCGGTGGTGGCATCGTAGGTGGACGAGGTAATGGCCGGCACCGCCACGTTGCTGACGGTGATGGCGTTAGTGGCATCCACATCGGTGACCCCGGCCGCCGCCCCGGCGGTCCAGTCCTCGGCTGAGGCAAGGTTATAGGTGGTGGCGCCGGTAGAACTGGTGCCGTCCTTGTTGAGCATCTGGTTGATCGCGGCCTTGTCGGTCGCGCTCAAGGTAATCGTGAACGCAGTGCCGGAAGTGATTTCGACGTTCGAGGTATCGGTCAGGGTATAGGTCGCGCCGCCTTCGCCGGTGAAGGTGAATTTGTTGGCGACGATGTCGTTGGTTGCGCCGGACTTCGACAGGAAGCCGGTGCCGGTCACCACCAATGCGCCTGTGTTCGCATCGTAGGTGGACGAGGTAATGGCCGGTACCGCGACATTGCTGGCGGTGATGCCGTTACCGGTCAGGTCGGCATCGGTGACCCCGGCCGCCGCTCCGGCGGTCCAGTCTTCGGCCGCGGCCAGGTTATACGTGGTGCCGCTGGTCGATGCGGTGCCGTTTTTGTTGATCATCTGGTTGATCGCGGCCTTGTCGGTCGCGCTCAAGGTAATCGTGAACGCGGTGCCGGAAGTGATTTCGACGTTCGAGGTATCGGTCAGGGTATAGGTCGCGCCGCCTTCACCGGTGAAGGTGAATTTGTTCGCGACGATGTCGTTGGTCGCACCGTTCAATTTCAGGAAGCCGGTACCGGTCACCACCAACGCGCCAGTGGTCGCATCGTAGGTGGACGAGGTAATCGCCGGCACCGCGACATTGCTGGCGGTGATGCCGTTGCCGGTCAGGTCGGCATCGGTGACTCCGGCCGCCGCCCCGGCGGTCCAGTCTTCGGCCGCGGCCAGGTTATAGGTGGTGCCGCTGGTCGATGCGGTGCCGTTTTTGTTGATCATCTGATTGATCGCGGCCTTGTCGGTCGCGCTCAAGGTGATCGTGAACGCGGTGCCGGAAGTGATTTCGACGTTCGAGGTATCGGTCAGGGTATAGGTCGCGCCGCCTTCGCCGGTGAAGGTGAATTTGTTGGCGACGATGTCGTTGGTCGCGCCGGACTTCGACAGAAAGCCGGTGCCGGTCACGACCAATGCGCCGGTAGTGGCGTCGTAGGTGGACGAGGTAATGGCCGGGACCGCCACGTTGCTGACGGTAATGCCATTACCTGTGGCATCGGAAATGTCGCCATTGGTAACGACGGTATTCCAATCATCGGCCGCAGCGAGATTGTAAGTGGTGGCGCTAGTGGAACTGGTGCCGTCCTTGTTGAGCATCTGGTTGATCGCCGCTTTGTCGGTCGCGCTCAAGGTAATCGTAAACTCAGTGCCGGAAGTGATTTCGACGTTCGAGGTATCGGTCAGGGTATAGGTCGCACCGCCTTCGCCGGTAAACGTAAGTTTATTGGCGGTAATATCGTTGGTCGCACCATCGGCTTTGACCAGATTGGTGCCGGTCACCACCAAACTGCCGGTACTGGCGTCGTAAGTGGACGAGGTGATGGTCGGCGTCTGCACGTTGCTGACGGTGATGCCGTTACCGGTCAGGTCGGCGTTACCGGTGTTGGCTGGATTCCAATCGGCATCGGCGGCGATGTTAAAGGTCGTTCCGCCAACGGAAGAGGTGCCGTTTTTGTTCAGCAAGCCTTCCACGTTAATCTGGTCGGCGGCATTCAGCGCCACGGTAAACTCGGTTGCTGAAGTAATTTCAACGTTCGATGAGGTCAGGGTGTAGGTTGCCCCTCCCTGCCCGGTCAGGGTCAGTTTGGCGACGTTGATATCATTGGTCGCGCCGGTCGTGGCGGTCATGCCCGTACCGGTCACCACGAGGGAGTTGGTGCTGGCGTCGTAGGTGGCCGAGGTGATGGCGGGACCGACAGACTTGACATCAGAAACGGCAAAGTTATCCAGAGCAAGCCAGCGAACATGATTGCTACTACTTGTTGCAGTAATGACCAACGAGTGCGCATCGGTCATTCCTGTAAATGCAACATTGGTAGTCGCAGAACCTCCAAGAGCATCTGCAATACTGGCGTTTTTTGTGGTGAGAAGATTATTATTTATGTCATAAGCTTTAAAAACCAAGCTTTGAGCCGACGCTGTGCCATCAGGATTAGGCCCCCAATTTTGGTTAATTACATCGATGCTTCCCGGAGTAAAAACTTTGCCTGTGGCAAGCGACAAAGTCACTTTTGTTTCCGTACCGCTATTGCTTGCATCGACATAGACCTGTCCACCACCCACATAAGCCGCAGTATTTAATCCATCAATTGTCAGGACATAACTATTGTTGCCGTTGATTTTATAGGTGACATCGCTCGCAGCCCCCCCACCGGATGATCCTGAATTTGTGATATTAGCTGGGGTGGTATTAAAGTCTATGTTTGCGGTAGGTATAGCCAAGACATGTTGATACAAGTCGGTTATTGCCGCAGTCACCACCGGCTGCGCTTCAATATTTCCTTGCACCACCTCCAAGGTCCAATCGCCGCCCAGATTCGAGCTTCCGGTCAGGTCATTCGATGCGGCAATATCAGCTTGTGTCGTTTGCGCCAATGCCGAGATAAACGCCGCGCCATCGGAACCTTTACCCACATCGCAACCGTACAACAAAATATCGGCATTTGGGTTTAACGCCTGTCCGATGGTCGCCAAATCAGCGGCATGGGTCGACAGGTTTTGCGCAGTCAGGGCCAGCGAGCCCAAACCTACCGAGGCTTCGGAACCATGGGACATGATATGGATGGCATCGATGCCGCTACGCCCATTAAGAACTTGGGCCATTTGCGCCAAGCCATCCTGGCTTGCGTCCAGCACATGCACTTCGGTGCCGGGCTTGGCGCCGTCGATCAACATCTGGTAATCGGCGACATTGTTTTCGACAAAAAGAATTTCGGTGCGTTGTGGCAGCATCGGGTCGGCTTGCACGGCGGGCGGCGAGGCATCGGCAGCCGCCTGGGCAAGCTTGGAAGCATCGACAACGGCTGCATCCTGCACGGCGGGAGCAGGGTCGGCTGTGGTATCTACGGCTGTCGCCACCGCCGCGCCGTCGAACATGATGCGCGGTTCCAGCGCCATCATGGTTCGGCGGGGTTTAGAATACATATTATTGCCGGTTGCGGGAGCCGACAGGTTTGAATTTATTTTGCCTGGTTTTTCTTTCAGCATGGTTTTGATAAATTTCATGTTGGTACTCCCTGCATTTAGTGATAACGGGTTATCGAAATTCTGGTTTAATCGCGGCATTGCGAGCTTGATATAAGGCTGCTCGAAAATGATTTTTAGTTTGTTCTCAGTACAAGCCCTAGGGGGAACGGAGTCGATAACTTACCGTTCATCCTGAGTCTCTCGAAAGATTTAATCAGCGCTTCCCTGATAGCCTTTACGATTTCAATTCAGGCATGAAAACTCCCTGTTCCGGCGGCTTGGCCGTAACAACATAGGCCTGACTACCTGACGAGTCGCTCCAAAAAGAAAGCTGGGAGTATTTCTCGAACAAATCGGGCGGGATAATCGTGCGCCTTGACTGGAATTCAACCTTGGGCCGAACCCGGTGCAAGCCCTCGACGCCTAACTGGAGATCAAATTCAGGGGCATCGTATTCCACGTTTTCGAAATCATGCTCGAAAAACGGTTCGCCGATAAACTGGTAGATAAGCGGCAATACTTTTTGCGGCGCCTGAGCCAGTAGATCGTAGTCCAAAACCAACACGGAAGATCCTTGTTCGCCATAAAACGCTTCGCGCAGGGCCGACCAAGCAAAACCGACCAATTGATCGTGCTGGGCCAATCCTTCAAGTCGATTGTAAACGGTGCTTCGTTGCATATTACCGAACAGCCGGGTATTTTCATAAGGATTAGCCCGGTACAGCCGCTCAATGCTATCCATAATCCAGGCTACGTTACGCGCGCAAGCGATGACTTTAGCATTAGGGAAAAGATCCAACAGAGCAGGTAGTTTGCTGCACCATTGACGATTGGTATCGAAAATGACGGAATCATCCGGATGACTCTCGTAAAATGAAGCAAACAAACCGCGCAGAACCGCTTTTCGCTGCTCGACACCAACTACCGTCCCGAATTCGCTACCTGCACTCATTTGCGCCAAGGCCCCGTTAAAAAGAGAACCTACCGGACTGGTCATGCCTGCGTGAAAACGCGGATTTTGACGCAGAATCGCAGCCAACAAAGTGGAGCCGGAACGAGGTAAACCGGAAATAAAGTGATAGCGGGGCATCGTTTAAATTGATAGAAACTTTGTAAAAAATATACTTAAAATTAATTATATAAGTACTAATACTTGGTTTCAGTGTAACAACACAACATCTTAAATTCAACTTCTTCCATCTCACAACGTTATCCATAGAAATAAACCCCGCATTCTTACGCCGTCGATCAAGCCGACTTGCGAGAAAAATCCGATAAAAAGCGAATCCCGTTATAATAAGAAACACGATAACTATTTTGGAGGAAGGACATGTTAGCCTCAAAAGACACCGGACTCATTAGCCCGGAAGACTATTTGAAAGGCGAACCGCTTAGTGATGTCAAGCATGAATTGATCGACGGTCATGTTTATGCCATGGCCGGGCCAGCGCCAATCATGAGAGAATATCGGGAAACATATACAGGAAATTTGGCAATCATTTAGAAAACACTCCTTGCGAACCTTTCGGCTCGGATATAAAGGTGAGGGGCGGTTCCAACTTTTATTATCCCGATGCGACTGTCGATTGCCATTTCGACGATTCGGAACCCTATTTCACCCAAACCCCTATTATTATTGTCGAGGTTCTATCGAGACCAACCCGCAGAACTGACGAAACCATCAAATTGATGTCTTACATTAATATCCCCAGCCTGCGGGAATATGTGTTGATCCAACAAGATTTCGTGGACATTCAAGTCATACGGAGAAGCGAGGGCTGGCTGCCGAAACATTATTTTCTAGGCGATGAGATTACTTTCGAATCGATTGGCTTAACTTTACCGGTCGAAGATATTTATCATCGGGTACAAAACGATGATATGGCTGAATTCCTAAGCAATAAAGCTGAAGCAGGGCAATACGCTGAGCATGAATAACATGAACCGATGATTTTCAGCCGTTCATAATTATTGCTTTAGCTTGTTCCTTAGCTCCCAAGGCGCGCTGTTACGATTCGCAGGAGCGGGGTCTTGCCCCGTGCGCGGATACGGCCCGCTCCTACAGCCTCATTGACCACGGCTGCGGTATTGTTCGATCTGCGCATACAACGGCGCGACCCGTTGTTGCAGTATCGGATGCGATGAAATCGGCGGCGTATCGGCGCTAAAATGAATACTTTGATCCTTGGCATGAAAACCGGCCCGTTGCCGCATGCACTCCAGTTGCACCGAAGTGCAATCGATCCCTTGCCGGAGCAGCAAATCTTGCCATAGGATATCCGGCAATTGCCGGTAATTGATTAATTGTAAATGCGCTACATTGGCAAGCGCGGCTTCGAAAAATCCTGCCAAAACCTTGGCGCAATAGCCATCCAAATCACCCCCCTCCAATGTTTCCGCCGCCAACGAGGCAATCATGCCGGGTACCATCTGCGGTCCGCGCTGGCGTCGATGCGAAGCCAGTATGGCGTCCGGTTCCCGATAAAGGAACCAGCATGGCGTATCCGGGAAAGCGGCGCGAAATATCGGCAAAAATTGAGTATGCCAACTATCGAGCTTGATGAAAAAGTGCGTTTCATCGGGGCTTCGTTGTTGTCCCAAAGCCAGAATTAATTGCCTCAGGTTCGCGCCGCCGCTGGATTCAGGCTCTGTTTGATGCATGTGTAAGAAAGCATCGATAACCGGCGGCTCCGACATCACAATACAACAAGACAGGGTTGACAACAATTGGGTCAGCAAGGTGGAGCCGCAACGCGAGGTATGAAAAATAAACGCGCTCGGCATCAGCCCCGGCTCCAGGCGCTTCAGCCAATCGAATCCAGTGCGGCAGAGATAACGTTGCGCCGGATTTTGCTGTTGCAATGTATCGGTAAAAAACGAAGCGGTAAAGCGGTCTTGAACATACCGCCAAACGATTTCCCGGCCTTGCACAGTCACCGGAAACCAATTGTGCAATGAGGTCAAAGCCTCTTTAACAACAGGCTGACCGTTTAATAACTGCCGTTCATTCAGCATAGGATAGGAAGAAAAGAGGAAGGCGCGGCTTGACCGCGCCTAACAGGTTTAATTTCTGGAAGGAAAAATGCCTTCCATGCAAATTATGTAGTTAAGCCCAATAAAGGGCGGCATGTTGGAAATATTGGCGCTGGTTGTGACAGGAGCAGTCACTGCTGTACCCGCCCCTGTGGTTCCCGAATTAACACTAGCATTCCCTACAAGCGTAGTAGTTACACTTTGGCTATTGAGTGCAACTAAATCCGTAGCAGGACCCGTCGTAGTTAGATACATGTTAGCAGAGGGACCGCCTGTACCTGTATTACACAACGTTGCGTTAGCAGCGGGTGCTGTGCTACCCGGTCCTTTAGAAGTAGCATTAAGCGTCGAGGAAGCCGTGAATGCACTTCCCGGTACAGTGACGGAATGGTTGTGTTGAGGCAGATTATTAATGCCTATCGTAAATGATACAGCGCCTGTGCTAACCACAGTTGCACCATTTGCACCACCCTTTGCGCCCTGCGGAACATTCATCAACCCCGGCCCTTGTTGCTGCGAGCCGACCACGACCCGGCCGCGAAGGTCCGGTATGCCGAAAGTGTTCTGCCCATCGCCCCCATACATGGTGCCTAATAACGCAAACATTGCCGCATTCTGCTGAACCGGCACTGTTTGACCATTGCAAAACAGCCAGCCTCTTGGCGGATAATTAAATCCCACTGCCAGAACGCTTCCCATAAATGCATCCATAATAATCTCCTGTTTTTACTGTATATAATTGAAATACAACGACAATAGACCGCTGCACGATAAGATTACCTAATACTTAATACGCAAAAGGGTTACGTTTTTAATAAAAACCTTAAAAGCAGCCCATACAAAACAATACGCCCCTGATTTTTTTGAAATTAAGCACTGGTTACCGGTGATACGCGATTTTACTCAGACTCCAATCGGTAAGATGAAACTAAGGTTTGAATTTAATTCACAGCCGCAATTTATTTTTTACTTAATTGGAAAAGTCAGTGCTATGCCCAATTTCTAATTCTAGCAAAGCAATCAGCTGACCGGGGCGAAAAGATAGCAGAACATATCGCTAAATAAAACAAAAAAGATCAGGCGCTAGCCGGATCAGCAATTTATTTATCCGGCATCGACAGATAAACTACTGAATATATTAGCTATAAGATATACGGTTTATCTTTACAGGAGCCACCCACTATTGCCGATATTGTTTTATTAACAAATGTTACGCACAGTCTGGAACCGTCGTGAAAAGGAGATAGCCGCAGTAGGGCGCGCCGTGCGCACCCTGGAAGCTAAGGAACCGGCTTAAGCAGGTCATGAACGACTGAAAAATAAAACCGGTTCACGTGATTCATGCTCATCGCTAAGGCGCGCACGGCACGCCCTACTGACAGCCATCACGCTCATTCAGTGAAGGAGGCTATATCCCTTATCAACTCCTATTTTGGCGGGCAAAGCGTAACTTCAGTTATTAAAATGGAGGAAAACGTTTAATTGTGTTTATTTCGCGCATCGCGCCGAATCTAAGCGATTAGCCAAACTCAATGCCGCCGCAGTGCCGCTTCGCCGCAATTCAGCAATGATTTCCGATACATTGGCATCGGTGATACCGGGGTCGCCATATTTCGGTAAAGGATTGGCAACAAATCCGGCCGCATTAAATATATCGGTTAGCCATTGATTCGGAATGCAATCGAGCACTAAATGAATACGATGCACCGTGCTAGGGTTTTCAACCCGGTGCCTGCAATTGGCATTCATATACCAAGTGCCGCCCGCAGCAAAATGAACAGGCTCTCCATCCAGCCAAAATAATACTTGCGGGTCAGTGATAATAGGAATATGCAGGCGCGCCAAGCCATCTTCAAAATTGGTTCCGGGATCGGTATGTTCACGGATGATGCCGCCGGGCGCCAATGCCATCAAACGCACTGCACAGGTCTCGCACTTGAAGTGTTGCAGGACTTGCCGGAAATAAGGACAACGCTCCAATAGCGGCGTATCCAGAAATTGGTTATTCGAAAATGCAAGAATATCGTCGATACGGCCGTGAGCGGAACGCAATGCCTGACAGTGCCAATATCCGACAGTGGCAGCCTGATCGTTGTAATGAGGCACCCATTGATCCGGCATTAAGCGCTGCAAATCGGTTTGTAATGCGGCCAGGTCGAATTCGAACGGCAAACGCAAATAGCGGGTGACCTGCTTCATACTGAGCCAGCCTGCCAGCGCATCTGTTCGCTCAGTTCATCTTCGCCAACAATTTGGAAGCCCGCAGAAAGATAAAGCAAGCGTGCTCTGAGATTATTTTTTACTACACGCAAACTCAAGCTTGCCCGATGCGTTCCGGCCATTTGCTGAAGGTACTGCAACATATACCGCGCCAAGCCCTGTCTTTGAGCGCTAGGCAGGACTGCAATGTCGATCAGGCGAATATCGCCGGCCGCGTGATCGAATATCATGCGCCCCAGCGCTTGACCTTGATATTCCAGAATCTTGGCTTGAGCATTTGGATAGTTCTGCTGCACGCCAAGCACATGAATCCGTTGCTGAGATCGAATCAAGTTGTCGATAAAGACCGGATCCATCGGTAACATGAGCAAATCTTCGCGAGTTGAACGATAAAGCATATCGATAAATTCTTGATCGCGCTCATTGACGGAACGTAGATGAAAATTGGATGGCGGCATATTTATAAATTTTTTGCGAAGCTTAAAATATTTTTTCTGTTATCATGCACGCCGTCGAATTTTAACGCAACTCTATTTAAAGGTTAGCTATGAATCTCAGTCTTGAACAAGCTTCTCCGCTAGTGGGCACAAACTTCACAGTACATACACAAGCCGGTCTAATCGACTTAGAATTAATCGATGTAGCGGAATTACCGCGCCGCAACATACCGGAACAATTTCCCACCCCGTTATCGTTGGTCTTTACCGGGCCGCCCGATATACTGTTACAGCAAGATATTTATCTTATTGACCATGCTGAATTGGGACAGAATCAATGGCTCATGGGACCTATATTATCAATCAACCCTGGCTCGAATGATAACAAACTCTACTATGAAATAATGTTTGCTTGAGAATAACAGGTTCGCCGCACGTTAATCCAAGCAGAGCCTCTTCCAATGATCAATGAGTCTGAACAAGGGACGTATTTCTAACGGAAAATGAGTCTGACAACCGCATAAATCTCGTTCATGATAGAAGGATGAAAGCTATCATGACCATAAAAGACCTCAATACCCTAGACC
>Ga0208789_1000349_pt1 | contig 48870 bp, 26 predicted proteins | sample Methanotroph_Enr_FD_187368 | JGI IMG/M metagenome (GOLD analysis project Ga0208789, IMG submission 187368) | Enriched soil microbial communities from Old Woman Creek wetland in Ohio, USA - Methanotroph_Enrichment_5 (SPAdes) (version 2) | ecosystem: Environmental > Terrestrial > Soil > Wetlands...
TGATTTTCAATTATATCCAATTTTTACCGAGAGCTTAACTTCAATACAATATATTATCTAATTGTTTTTTATATACTTATGCGTCGACAGGTAGCGGTATTAGGGTCAGATTAAATTGATTATTGATTAAAACCGGCTAATTAAAATCAGCGACACAGGTTCCATGACTCCATTGATTTATCTTTAAGCGACGGCCTCATTGTGGCTCAAAAAATCACCCATGTATGCCAGCCAAAACTGAACTTTGTGTAAGCCTATGGCTGCAAGTGATTCGAATTAAATGCAGCTACCTTTAATGAATTGCAATAAATTGGAATTAGGGTTTCTTTATGCGCTGATAGGAAATGTTATATTCCCGATCAGGCGTCCCTGTTCGCCATAGAAACACTGGGCGATATTTACCGGCGGCGCTTTTAATCACTCGCTAACTGCATGATATTTTCTGCGAGCGGGACGGGAACAGATCTTTACTTTTAAGTTTTAGCGTTTAATATCGGCTACCAAAAGTAAGGAGCTTTCTTCTATCACATTCTTGTCATCTAGATCAGCCTAATCCGAGCTACCTGCATTCCATCTTCCTGATCGCTGAGTACTTACCTGAAATTCACCTAAAACTACGCAACATGGCAAGACGAAACAAACACAGTCTGGAAGAAATCCGGGAAATGGTGCTGGATGCGGCAGAAACTATCATCATCAATGACGGTTATTCGGCGTTAACGGTGCGCAAGATTGCGATGGATATCGGTTATACCGTCGGCAGCGTTTATATGGTATTTGCCAACATGGCCGACTTGGTCACGCACATTAAGGCGAACACCGTGGATGAACTGACCGGACAATTACAGCAAGTGCCTGATTGCCCCCCTGAGCAACAGTTAACGGAACTGGCTAAGGCTTATCTACACTTTGCCGTCCAAAACTTTAACCGCTGGACGCTGATTTATATGCCGGATGCCGAGACACCTGAATGGTATCTCCAGAAAATCAACGGGGTTTTTAACCTAGTGGAGGCGCAGTTTACACAACTTGCGCCGGACAGATCAGAGCAACAGTGCAAACAGGCGGCGCGGGCACTGTGGAGCGGTGTGCATGGCATTTGCACCCTGTCCCTGAACGGCAAGCCGGATGAGGAGGCTATCAACGATGTGGAGAATGCGGTTGCATTGCTGACGGAAAGCTTTATACGCGGCTGGGCAGGTTAGCTACTTTCCAAAAATCAGTAATCTTACCGCGCATTATAGACGCTATATTTCGGCAGCCGTAACTTTAACCAAGCGGCTAAAATGTAAGTGTTAGTACGTATAGATATTGCTTTGATATAATCACCCATTTTCGGGGTTATAAAGTGTTTGAAAGTCAGTTTGTAACCATCTTAATCGTAGAAGACGATCCAGGCCACGCGAAATTAATCGAGAAGAATTTGCGCCGTGGCGGCCTTGAAAACCCTATCAAGGCCTTTGAAAACGGTGAGCAAGCCCTGGACTATCTCAAGGGTCAGGGCGATTTTGCAGGCCATCCAATTGATCAATGTACTTTACTGCTGCTGGATATAAACATGCCTATCATGAACGGCGTGGAATTATTACGTATTCTTAAACAGGACACTAAGCTGCGAAACATCCCTGCCATTATGTTAACGTCCACCGACGATCAACGCGAAATAGACGAATGTTACAGCTTGGGATGTAACCTGTATGTGCCCAAACCCGTCGAATTCAACCGGTTTTCCGAAGTCGTGCGCGAGTTGGGCCTGATGATTGGGCTTGTTGCCGTCCCTTCCTTTAAATAATCCATCCCCTATTTCTTTATATGTCTGATATGCCTTCTAGTAACATTTTATATATAGAAGATGATTTAGGTCTTGCCGAATTAGTGCGCATAAAACTCAAGCGCGAGGGCTATCATGTTGCGCATGCGGAATCGGGTCACCAAGCTATGCTGCTGATGGGCAGCCAGGATTTCGATGCCGTGTTGATCGATTTTTACCTGCCTGACATGAATGGTCTGACGGTATTAAAGAGTATTCAAGCATTATCGCGTAAAACGACCTGCATCATGATTTCCGGCATTGATGACATGCAATTGGTGGTCGATGCGATTAAGCAAGGTGCGGAAGATTTTGTACTCAAAGATTCTGAAGGCGCTTATTTAGAGTTACTGCCGACGACGCTGGGCAAGGTATTGCTCAAGCAGCGCTTAATCGCAGAAAAAGAAGCGGCTGAACTGGAAAAAAGCAAAAGCGAGGCCTTCTACCGGTCATTGATCGATCATACCCATGTCGTCGCCTGGGAATACTTGCCCGATGCCGGGCGGTTCAGCTATGTTTCCGCCCAAGCGGAAAAACTGACCGGACATAGCCTGGAAGAATGGACGTCGGACGGTTTTTGGCAAGCCCGCTTGCATCCTGACGATTACGCCAAAGTTAGCGCATTTTGTTCTTCGAGGGCGCACAGTCAGGAAGAGGAAGGACTCGAATTTCGGCTGCTAAAAAAAGACGGCAGCGAGCTTTGGCTTAGACAGCTTGTTTCAGTCGTCGAAATAGATTCCGGGAGCTGCTGCATATTACGCGGTTTTCTAATCGATATTACCGAATCAAAACAAGCCATGGAGAAACAACGTCTGGCGGAGCTGGTATTCGATTCTATCCATGAAGGGATTATGATTACCGATGCCCAGAATTGCATCGAAGTTGTAAACCCGGCATTCACAAAAATTACCGGCTACAGCTTCGATGACGTTAAAGGGCAAAACCCGCGCATGCTCAGCTCAGGACTCCAGGATACCAGTTTTTATAGTGCATTATGGCGGTCTTTAAATAAGCATGGACATTGGGAAGGCGAGCTTTGGAACCGGCACAAAGACGGACAGATGTACGCCCAGTCGACATCGATTTCCTATGTTCATGACGAAGTCGGCAGCATTAAGCGACACATCGCAATCTTTGGCGATGTGACTGAAAAAAAGCAGGCGGAAGAAAAGATTTACTATCAAGCCAACTACGATTCGCTGACAGAGCTGCCCAATCGTCAGTTGTTTCAAGACAGATTACACTCAGCGGTAGCTTCGGCCAAGCGTAACAACACCCAGCTGGCGTTATTGTTTATAGATCTTGACCGTTTTAAGGAGGTTAACGACAGCGCCGGGCATGAGGCCGGAGACAGACTGCTTATGCAGGTAGCAAAGCGGCTGAATGAATGCATCCGTGAGACCGATACGCTGGCGCGTTTGGGCGGCGACGAGTTTACCGTGATTCTTAATAACTTAAGCACGACCTATGACATAGAGAATATTGTCAGGGCCATGTTGGAATTATTGGAACAACCATTTTCCCTGGCCGGCGGCATTGATGCGGCCATTTCCGCCAGTATCGGCATTGCAATATATCCTGCCGATGGAACGGACGACGAATCGCTGATCAGGCATGCGGATGCCGCCATGTACCGGGTTAAGGAAACCGGCAGAAATGGGTTTGAATTTTTTACCGCTGAAATGAACCGCGAGGCGGGCAAACGCCAACAGTTTAAAAGCGCCTTTAAAGACAGCCTGGAAAAGGGCGAGTTTACCGTATTCTTCCAACCGGTTTGGCGCTTGAGCGACGGAAAAATCACGGGCGTAGAAGCCTTGTCGCGTTGGCAGCATCCTGAATGGGGCATGGTCATGCCGGACGAGTTCATTCCGGTCGCCGAAGAAAGCGGCTTTATACATGAGCTGAGCCTGTTTGTTGTCGCCGAGGTCGTTAAACAGATTAGAGCCTGGGATGAACGAGCACTTAATGAGATTTCAGTCGCCATCAATCTGTCGCCGACCCAATTTCGTCGATTGGACGATTGGCTGGCTCAGATGCATCGAGTTTTATCCGAGCATGCTATTGCGCCGCACCGGATTAAGCTTGAAATTACCGAGACCGCGCTGATGGGCGACACACTCAAACTGATGGAAGCATTAAGTCATGTGCAGTCATCCGGCATCGAAATTTCCCTGGACGATTTTGGAACCGGCTTTTCTTCGCTATCCAGAATAAGCGGCATGCCGCTCAACTTTATTAAGATAGACCGGAGCTTTGTCAGTCAAATAGGCCAGGGAGGATTGTGTAATGTCATTGAAGCCATCATTTCGATGGCCCATAGCATGGATTGCCAAGTAATTGCCGAAGGTATAGAGACCGTAGAACAGCGGGAATATTTGAAACAGCTGGGCTGCGACTTTGGACAGGGATTCTTGTGCAGCCGCCCGGTTCCGGCAGCAGGCTTGTTGACGCTTTTGCAAAAAGGCTTTTTGTTTGATTGAGAGATGTTAGGCACGTACACAACAAAAAAATGAATTGACTAATATTTTTACAAGATGGCGTGATGATAAAAATAACAATAAAAAGCACCCTGATTTTAACCGCCATGACTACGAGTCTGGGCATGGTTGCAGCCCAGGCCGCCCCAAAGGCTGAGGTGGCCGATCTTAGCCTGGAAGAGCTGATGGATGTCAAAATCTATTCGGCCGCAAAAAAAGAACAGGCCATGGCGGATACCGCAGCAGCGGCTTTTGTGATTTCCCAGGAAGACATTCGCCGCTCCGGGGCGACCAATATTCCCGAGGCTTTGCGCATGGCGCCGGGCGTGCAGGTAGCGCAAATAAACGCCCATGCCTGGGCTATTTCCATACGCGGTTTTAATGACCGGTTTTCCACCAAGCTGCTGGTGATGGTTGATGGGCGCACCGTCTATTCGCCATTATTTTCCGGCACCTATTGGAGTGCGCAGGATGCGGTTTTGGAAGACATTGACCGCATCGAAGTCATCCGCGGCCCCGGCGGCACGGTATGGGGAGCCAATGCCGTCAACGGCGTGATCAACATCCGCACCAAGCACAGTAAAAAAACCCAGGGCGGGCTGGTGTCAGTACAAGGCGGCAATTACCAGGATGGGGGCTCGGTCCGCTATGGCGGCGATCTGGGCAAGGACGGCACTTACCGCGTTTATGCCAAAGGCAGACACAATGTCGATTATCTCAATCGCAACGATCAGAACGCGCATGACCAATGGGATACCGGCCAAGGCGGCTTCCGAGCCGATTACAACCTTACCGGGAAAGACGAGCTGTCGTTCAGCGGCGACATCCTGGAAATGCAAGGCGATGAAACCGTCGGTGTGCCCGCGGCTATTGACACCAATATGTCACGCAGAAATGCCAATGCGCTTGCGAAATTAACCCACAAAAACGAAAGCGGCGAATGGTATCTGCAAAGCTTTTATTCGTCCGAGGAACGGCGCGGCTATTATATAAACCAACTCGTCGATACGTTCGACATGGAATTCCAGCACAATTTGCAAGCCGGGCAGCTCAATGCCGTGACCTGGGGACTCGATTACCGCTTGGTATCCGACAAGATGACCGACTTCAACGGCGCATCCTTTAGCCCTGCCAGCCGGACGACCCAATTGTTCAGCGCGTTCTTACAGGATCAGTTCAGCATTACCGACAACCTTCGACTGACCGTAGGCAGCAAGATCGAGCATAACGATTATTCCGGCTTTGAATATCAGCCCAGCGCGCGGCTATTATGGAAGCTCAACGAAAACCACAGCACCTGGACCAGCGTGTCGCGCGCCGTGCATACGCCCACGCGGGGGTTGCAGGACTTCAGGGTAGACTTATACAACCTTCCGGCAAGGCCTCCCGTTTTACCCAATGCACAAGTGGGGGCGATGGTCGGCAATTCCGGCGTTAAAACGGAAGAAGTGACGGCATTCGAATGGGGCTATCGAGGGCAGATGTCTCAAAATCTCTCTATTGATGTGGCGACGTTTTACAATATTTACAACAATCTGCTTTCCACCTATCCGATGGTCATCCGCTCGCCCGGCTTGACGCAGAACCTGTCCATACTTGCTAATGGCGCAGAAGCCGAATCCTACGGCACCGAATTGTATGCAAACTGGAAGGTGACCGACAGCTGGCGGCTACAGCCCGGCTATACTTGGTTGACTGTCGATACTCGAACTACAAGCAATGCCGACACCGTAAGAAATGAAGGTAGCAGCCCCCAAAACCAGTATTCCATACGTTCGCAACTGAGCCTGCCGCACCATATCGAGTTTGATACCAATGTGTATTATGTCGATAACATCAATAATGCAGCCGTCAAAGTGGCTAACTACACGCGCCTGGATTTAAGGCTGGGCTGGCGGCCGCTGAAAGCCCTGGAATTAAGCGTGGCCGGGCAAAACCTGCTGGACGACAGGCATCCCGAGTTCGTGGCTACCGATCTGGTAGCCAGCCAAATACCGCGCAGTGTTTACGGCAAAGCCGTTATCACCTGGTAAAAAAGATCCGCCATTAATGATGCCAAGATTCACTATAGCGCTGTTTGCACTATGGGCTGTACTAGCCGGGAGTGCAGGCGCTGACGACAAGGACATTCACGAAGATGAGGTCAAGGCCGCATTCGTGTATAACTTTGCCAAGTTTGTAGAATGGCCGCCCGGAAAAATCAATGAATCTATAAACCTGTGTATTTTAGGCGAATCTCCGCTGGGGTTTTCCGCATTAAAAGCTATCGATGGCCGCACCGCTCAAGACAAACCATTAGTCACAAAGCTGTTGAACAAGTCCGACGATTTAAAAAACTGTCATATTGCCTTCATTGCTGCGTCTGAGCGTAACAAAGTGGCGCAACTGCTTAACATTGCAGAGCAACAGCACGCGCTAACGGTCAGCGATATGGATGGGTTTACTCAGTCCGGCGGCGCTATCGAGCTGGTAAAAACAGAGGAGAAAATCCGTTTTGAAATTAATTTGCTGGCCGCGAAAGAAGCCGGATTAGTGATCAGCTCCCGGCTACTCAGCTTGGCGCTGGCTGTTTATGATGACAATAACAGGCCTAAGCAATGAAACTCTTTCGAAACAATTCCATTGCGCACAAGCTGACCTTCATCATTACCGTAACGGCGATAGCGGTCCTGGCTGTCAGCAGCGTCGTACTGGTAGTCAATCAGTTTTACTCCTCCCGTGTCGCTATCGCCCATGAATTGCATAGCCTCGCCGATGTTAGCGGCTTTGCCGTCGCGCCTGCGATGTTGTTTGATGACAATCCGGCCGCACAAAAAATACTGCAAGCGCTAAAAACCCAACCCGATCTTTTAGCGGCAGAATTGTATCTTAATAACGCCGACACTCCCTTTGCGATGTTCACGGCTCATGCAAAGACCGGCCCATCTTTTGCCCGGCAAAATGCAGATCAAGCGCCTTGCGGCGAGGCTGTTTTTACCTGGCAACAGGTTATCTTGTGTACGCCTGTGGAAATGGATAACGAGGTATTGGGCAGGCTCTACCTGCAAACGGATTTATCCCGCTTATATAAGGAACTGAACAGATTGCTGGGCATATTTGCAGGCGTTTTGCCGATTATTTGCCTGCTGGCTTTTTTCGCAGCTCACCGCCTGGGAACCAGGCTCACACGCCCTATCCGGCATTTAGCCGATATTGCAACAGTCATCAGCCATGATAAGAATTATGCCCTGCGCGCAAAAAAATATGCGGACGATGAAGTAGGACAATTAACCGAAAGTTTTAATGCGATGCTTGAGCAAATCCAACTGCGCGATGAAACGATCAATGCGCACAGCCGGGAATTGAAAAATTTGGTAGCGCAGCGCACCCGAAGCCTGAGCGAGACGGTACAACAGCTGCGCGAATCCAATGAAGAACTCAAGGATTTCTCTTATATTGTTTCGCATGATTTGCGTGCACCGATGATTAATGTTCAGGGCTTTGTTAACGAATTAGGATTGAGCCTTAAAGAGTTGCGCAAAGATATAGATACCGTAATGGAGCTTATCCCTGAACAGAAAAAAGCCGCATTGCTGGAAATATTAGACGACGATATTCCGGTCTCGACACGGTTTATTACCGGCGGTGTCGCCAAAATGAACCAATTGCTGGCCGGGATTTTAAAGATTTCCCGCCTGGGGCGGCAGGAATTGAATATCAGCACGGTCGACACGCAACGTCTGGTAGACGATAACCTTGAAGCCATCAAATATCAGAGCGACCAGGCCAAAGCCGAGTTTCAGGTTCAACCCTTGCCGCAAGTTCAGGCAGACCCTTATTTGCTGGCGCAGATATTTGCCAATTTATTGTCGAATGCGGTCAAATATTTAGACCCCAAACGCCCCGGTAGAATTGAGATATGGGCTAACGACCAGAGCGATCACTTCAGGTTTTTTGTCAAGGATAATGGCTTGGGCATTTCAGAAAAAGATCAAACCAAGATTTTTGAGATGTTCCGTCGCGGCAGCAATCATGCCGTAGAAGGTGAAGGCGTAGGGCTCAATTACGTCAAATCAGCGGTCAAACGGCTGGGCGGCACCCTTTCAGTGAAAAGCACCGTCGGCCAAGGCAGCGTGTTCAGCTTTACATTGCCTAAGGGATAAATATTGGGGAATTTGGAGCCGCGACTTCAGTCGCGGTGGTTATCATCACCGCCTATACATTAAATCTCATGCGCGACTAAAGTCGCGGCTCCGTATAGTTTTTCATGGACAAGATAATTAATCAACCATACGCTGTTGCTCGCGTAATAACCCGGCAAATTCTTCCGCCGACACCGGACGGCTTTTAATATAGCCCTGATACATATCACAGCCCTTTTCCTGCAAAAATGCCAATTGTTCCGGCGTTTCCACGCCTTCGGCCAAGACTTTAAAGCCCAGAATATGCCCCATGGCGATAATGGTGGCGGCGATTTCCATGTCGTCTTGATGAAAGGGTATATCGTCGATAAAACTCTTATCGATTTTTAACAGATCCAGCGGGAAGTGTTTAAGGTAAGCCAGCGATGAATAACCGGTGCCGAAATCGTCAATGGCCAGCCGCACGCCTTGGTCGCGTAAACCGTTGAGAATTTTTGTCGCATTGGCCTGATTATCCATTAACCCGCTTTCGGTTATTTCCAGCTCCAGTTGCATAGGCGAAAAACCGGTTTCAGTTAACACTCCAGCAACCAAGGCGCAAATATCACTGCGGCGAAACTGGTGCGGCGAAACATTGACAGCCAGGGTGAACGGCGGCAATCCTTCGTCCAACCATTGCCGGCCTTGCCGACAGGTTTGCCGCAACACCCATTCGCCGATCGCAATAATCAAGCCGGTTTCTTCCGCAATGGGGATAAACCGGACCGGCGGAATGAGCCCTTCGGTCGGATCTAGCCAGCGCACCAGTGCTTCGGCGCCGACGATACGGCCGGTGACAATATCCACCTGCGGTTGGTAAAAAACGCGCAGCTCCTGTTGATCGATAGCCCGGCGCAAACGCGACTCCAATGCGATGCGCTCGCGAGCTGCGAATGTCAAGTCTTCTGAAAAATAGGCAAAACAGCCGCGTCCGGCATCTTTAGCCTGGTACAGCGCGGCATCCGCATGATCCATCAGTAGCGCAGGACTGTCGCCGTGCTGCGGATACAGGCTAATGCCAATACTGGCGCCGATCTGCACTTCCTCTCCCGGAACCACGCAAAAAACTTTGCTTAAGTCGGCGATGATGTCTTCGGCCACACGTGCGGCATCTTCAGGATGGGCGATGTCTTCCAGCAACACGATAAACTCATCGCCGCCCATACGGGCCACCATGTCCACATCGCGCAAGCGGGTGGTAATTCTTGCCGCAACTTGCAGCAACAATTCGTCGCCCGCGAGATGCCCCAGACTGTCATTGACTGCCTTAAACCGATCCAAGTCGAGCATCAGCAAGGCTAACTGTTTGCCGTCGCGTCGTTCAACATCAATGCCGTGTTTTAGCCGCTCCTGCAACAATCGGCGATTGGGCAACTGGGTCAGCGGATCAAAGAAGGCCAGCTGCTTGATCTGCTCTTCAGCCGCCTTGCGTTCGGTGATATCGATATGAGTGCCGACATAATGGGTAACCGCACCGTCATCCCCTTTTACTACTGAAATGATCAGCCACTTCGGATAAATTTCTCCATTCTTGCGCCGATCCCAAATTTCCCCCTGCCAAGTACCGTCGCGCTCTATGTCGTTCCACATTTCTTGATAAAAGGCCGCGTCATGGCGCCCGGATTTGAGCAGATTGATCCTCTGCCCAACGGCCTCTTCTTTAGTGTAGCCGGTGGATTCGGTAAAGGCCCGGTTAACTTGCAAGATAATATTTTCTGCATCGGTAATCACCATCGGCTCATTGGACTCGAACGCAATGGCGGCAACACGAAGATGCGCTTCCGCTTGCTTGGTTAGGGTGATATCCCGTAAGGCGCTGGCGAAAAACATGCCTTGTTCCGTTTTAATCGGGCTTACGCTGATGTCCACGTCAAAAGTACTGCCGTCTTTTCGCCGCGCCTGTAATGTTCGCCCTGTTCTTAATGGCCTGGTAACCGGATCGGCAACAAATTTGGCATGTTTCTCGGGATGCTTTGCGCGAAAGCCTTCCGGCACCAAAATCTCAATCGACTGGCCGACTAGCTCTCCAATCCCATAACCCAGCAGCAACTCGGCTTGCTGATTGACCTGGGTAATGACGCCGTGCATGTCGCTGATCAGCATCGCATCCGGCGTGGCATTGAAAATAGCGAGCTGGTATCCTTCACTTGCTGTCAATGTCTGTTCAGCCCCCCTACGGGCGACGAAATAGGTCGCCAGCGTCATGCCTGTCACGGACAATATCACCATAAAAAACCAATAACTGGTCAAATAGGTTTTAGCAATATCCTCTGCGAAAAAACCGGTTCCCTGCTGCGCGCCAAGCAGTCCCATGACGGCTACCATAACCAGTATGACCACTACGCCGTGAGCTTCCAGACGCACCGCGGCCCAGGTAACAAACAAGAACATCCAGTAACCCTTGGCGACATCACCTACTGAGTCGCTCATCCAGCCCATAAAAACGACCTGACAAACCAGAAAGGCCAAGCCGAACAACAATATGAACTCGGCCAGCCGCTTCGGTTTAAAGCAGTCCTCCGGCGCTCGCCGCCAAACCAGGAGCAGCGGGGTAATCAGGACAATGCCCAGCGTATCCCCCATCCACCAATAAGCCAGGTTAAGGAAAAAACTTTCTCTAGCCAGGAATCCGGAAAAAACCAAGGCTGCGGCGCCAAACAGTGCGGCAACAATGCCGGCCATACCGCCGGCAAGCAGCAGTTGCAAGTAGTTGCGCGTGGATAATAAAGCTGATGGATTGAAATCGCCGCTACGCCTCAGCAGCCAAACGGCCAAAATCGCCTCCAGCGTATTGCCGGTGGCAATGACTGCGCCCGCCCAAGAGGAATTGGTTGATACTACATTGACCAAGAGCGCGCCAAGGAATACTCCGCAGGCATACCTGCCTCCCCACAGCAGCAAAACTGCCACCGCAAGGCCGGCCGGAAACCAGATGACACTGATAACGCCGTTGTCTGAGCAATAGGCCAGCACAATTAAACCGATCAGCGCATAGAGTACGGCTACGCCAAGTTGCTTTAGCAGCGACAAGCCCTTGTGGTTGCCCTGGGCAGGCACAAGGCCGGCCTCTATTGGTTGGTAGGAATTTATCATTATTATTATTTTCCTTGCTGCGACTTTATTTTAATCGTCGCAATCAATCTACAAATGCTGTTGGTCGCGCAGTAACTCTACAAACTCAAGTGCTGGAACCGGTTTACTTTTGATGTAGCCCTGATACATATCACAGCCCTTTTCCTGCAAAAATGCCAGTTGCGCCATAGTTTCCACGCCTTCGGCCAAGACCTTAATGCCCAGAATATGCCCCATCGCAATAATAGTCGCGGCGATTTCCATGTCGTCTTGCAAATGCGGAATGTCATCAATAAAACTCTTATCGATTTTTAACATATCCAGCGGAAAGTGTTTAAGGTAAGCCAGCGATGAATAACCGGTGCCAAAATCGTCAATAGCAAGACGAACGCCTTGAGCGCGGAGGCTATCAAGAATGGCTGCTGCATTATCCTGGTTTTCCATCAATCCGCTTTCGGTTATTTCCAATTCCAGTTGCTGAGGTGGAAAGCCGGTCTCGCTCAAAACGGTCGCCACCAAGGCGCAAATGTCGCCACGGCGGAATTGGTGCGGGGAAACATTAACCGCTAACGTTAATGGCGGCAACCCCGCATCCAACCAAAGGCGGCCTTGCCGGCAGGTTTCGCGCAACACCCATTCGCCAATCGCGATAATCAGGCCGGTTTCTTCGGCAATGGGGATAAAACGTTGCGGTGAAACCAGCCCTTCTACCGGGTCTTGCCAACGTACCAATGCCTCCGCCCCGACGATGCCGCCACCGGCAATGTCGACCTGAGGCTGGTAAAAAACGCGCAGTTCCTGCTGCTCAATCGCACGGCGCAGCCGCGTTTCCATCGCTATCTGCTCCCTGGCTGCGATGGTCAGGTCTTCGGAATAATAGGCAAAGCAGCCGCGCCCGGCATCTTTAGCCTGATACAGCGCGGCATCGGCATGATCCAGCAATACTTCAAAGCTGTCTCCGTGTTGGGGGTGCAGACTGATGCCAATACTGGAGCCAATCCGCACATCGTCGCCCTGGGCCAGCTTAAAGGGCTTGCTCAAATCGGCGATGATTTCTTCAGCCACCCGTGCTGCATCTTCAGGCTGGGTAATATCTTCCAGCAACACAACAAACTCATCTCCTCCCAAACGGGCCATCATGTCGACATCGCGTAATCGTGTCGTGATGCGTGCGGCAACTTGCTGCAACAATTCATCGCCAGCCAGGTGACCGAGACTATCGTTAACCGCTTTAAAACGATCCAAATCGAGCATTAATAATGCCAGCTGTTTGCCTTCACGCCGCTCCACGTTAATACCGTGCTTTAGCCGCTCCTGTAACAGCCGCCGGTTGGGTAGCAGGGTGAGCGGATCATAGAAAGCCAGTTGGATAATTTGTTCCTCGGCAGTCTTACGTTCGGTGATGTCGGTATGGGTGCCTACATAATGAGTGGCTACGCCATCGATCCCTTTTACCGCAGTAATGGATAACCATTTAGGATAAATTTCGCCATTCTTGCGCCGATCCCATATTTCTCCCTGCCAAGCGCCGGCGCTCAAAAGGCTATTCCACATTGCCGCATAAAATGCGGCATCATGCCGGCCTGATTTAAGTATGCTGATTTTCTGCCCCAACGCTTCATCTTCCGTATAACCGGTAGATGCGGTAAAGGCTTTGTTGATTCTTAAAATGACACTTTCCGTATCAGTGATGACCATTGCTTCCTGGGATTCGAAGGCAGTCGCGGCGATACGCAGATCTAACTCTATTCGCTTGCGCTCGGTGATGTCGCGGCAAAAAGCGCAAAACTGCTGGAATTCAGGTAAAAAGGCGACAGATACTTCAATATCGATTAGATGCCCATTTTTCCGGCGGTGCCGGGTTTCGAACAGGTCGTAACCTTGCTCAATGATTTTTGCCATATGCATTTTTGTTTGCTCCGGCCCTTCTATGGCTTCCAATTGGCTGATGTGCATGCTCACCAATTCATCCATCGAATAACCGCTTATTTCTGCATAAGCCTCATTCACTTGCACTATATTGCCCCGCGAATCAACGATCCAGAATCCATCCAGGGATATATCAAGCATCGCTTTGATTTTATTCGATACTTGCTCAGCCTGTTTACGCTCGGTGATGTCCTGCGCACTACCCACCATGCGTAGCGGTCTGTTCATGTCATCGTATTGCAGTCCACCGCTGCCGCGAATATAGCGGATGCCGCCATCCGGCAGTCTAATACGGAAATCCAGTTCCCGCGACGCCTTGCCTGATCGGCAGCCGCTGAGCCACATTTTCGTTGACGCGCGATCTTCAGGATGAATCAGGTCGAGAAACGCTGTCATGGAGGGTTCAAATGTCTGCGGGGTAACGCCAAAAATTCGATAGGTTTCGTCCGACCAGCTAATGTAACCTGTCGCCAATTCCACAGACCAACTGCCGACATGGGCGATGGACTGGGATTCGGACAGCATCCGCTCTTTGTCTTGCAACATTTGCTGCGCTTGCCTGCTTTCGGTAATGTCGATAGCCGAACCGATGTAACCGGTAAATACGCCGTTTCCATCATAAAGCGGCGTACCTTTATCTAAAATCCAGCGCCAGTCTCCAGTCGCACAGCGCAGGCGATATTCCGTGGTAATCGCTACGTGAGTTTCGGTATTCTGATAATACGCCGTGAAGCCGGTTTTCCTGTCATCGGGATGAATGGTGCTGATCCAATCCTCATGCGACATAGTCTGCACCGGATCAAGGCCGGTGAAATCAAGCCAGGATTGGTTGGCAAAAATAGGCTCCCCCACGGCATCAGTCATCCAGATCATAATAGGCGAGCTGTCGGCCATCCGGCGAAAACGCTCCTCGCTTGCCCTCAATGTTGCTTCGGCTTGATTCCGTTCGGTAATATCCCGCAAGGCGCTGGCGAAAAACAAGCCTTGATTTGTTTTAATCGGGCTTAAGCTGATTTCCACATCGAACTCGCTGCCGTCTTTCCGCAACGCCTTTACCGCACGCCCTGCCCCCATAGGCCGAGCTATCGACAAAGCGGCGAATTGAGCCCGCAATTCAGGATGCGCCGCACGATACTTTTCCGGTACCAACACTTCAATCGGTTGCCCGAGCAGATCGTTAGTCGCATAACCCAACAAGAAGCCAGCCTGCTGGTTGACCATGGTAATAATGCCGTGTTCATCACTGATCAGCATGGCGTCCGGCGTCGCGTCGAAGATAGCCCGCAGGTAGGTTTCGCTGGTTTGCAGCGCCTGGGGGCTGGGTAGGCGCAACAGTTTTGGAATCAACGGCCAAATTAATAACGCGGTGACTATCGAAACAAGGGCGGTGGCAAATTTGATCAATCCATCCAGCCAATAATCCGGATGCCAGATTGTCCAGATGCTCATTAAATGGGTAGTGCCGCATAAAAGAATGAAAACGCCGAACAGCACGAACACCCAGCGATAGGCTAGATCGGTACGTTTATGAACAAAATACAACAGCGCAAAAGGAATGGAATAATAAGCGAGCACAATGACAGTGTCGCTAATGATATGTAGCCATAAAATAGACGGCAACCAGAGATAACAGGCGCCGTGGGGCATAAAATTGCCCGTACCGGACAGTAAATCATTAAACCAAGCAAGCATTCAGTCTTATACTCTATTAATACGCTTTGTTATCGTTAAACCCAAATACAGATTCAACGCCGTTAGCCAACGAGATGAATCATACTTCCCCCAGTAATCAGCGCATGGGGGCTAAACGCGTAAAGCCCCCTGATTTGTCGAAGGGCGAATCAATTGCTGCCTTCGCCAGTCTGTCTATTGGCAACCAGCAAAGCTTCCGCTCCTTGAAGCAACGGTTCCTGCGTAATCCATGGATATGGCGATGCAGGCAAAACGAACGTAATCCATGGATATGGCGATGCAGGCAAAACGAATCGTTAAAAATCTTCCTCTGTTAATAACGTTGTTACCTCTCTGTCCGGGTCTGTAATAATCCATAGTTTTTTGTTGCCGACGCTATAAACAGACATGACCCTTTCCACCGTCTCGGGCAGTAACGCAAGCGTGTTTTCACGCCAATCCTTCTCGGACACCTCCCCGTAGTCGCCTCTTTGATGCCTGTCCAACAAATCGCCAATAGCTACCTTGAAACTGGCTATAATCGAAATAGCCGATGGGGTCATGGTGATTTTTCCAAGTTCAAACAACTTCATTTAGCCAGCTCCTCACATTATCATTGTAATCCAAAGCGTACTTTTAGTAATTAACCGATTTGTAGTTCCTTTATTATCAGTTAGATGCAGCAGTACAAAAAACGGTGCAAAATACCAACAAGCATTGCAGACGCAGGATCTATCTTATGCGTTGCGGCAAAAGTATAGCTTCCAACGGCCAATAGCATAGCAAGATTTTGAAAAAAACCTTAGAAGTCCTCTGACAATATTTAACTTCCCCAGTTTCTATAACCTGGCATTGGCAGAAGACGATAAACATGCCGCCCATCTGCCTTTAGTTGCCGATAACCGATAAACTAGGGTGATGTCTGGAAGCAAGGATATAGGCCAAAAACACTCTTATGCGCGGTTGGATCCCGTATTCCAATTAACAATATTCAATAGCCCTGCTGAGGTTCCCCGTGTATGAATAATAACCCGAGAAAATCATCTGCCGATGAAAACAGCCCATTAATGGGCACCGCAAACCGTAAGGAAATCCTGGCATGGGCTTTATATGACTTTGCCAACTCCGGCTATACCACGGTAGTGCAAACCACTATATTCAGCGCCTATTTTATTGGCGTGGTTGCCGGTGCTGCACAAGGTATCGCGCCCGGCTTGTCAACGTTGCTGTGGTCTCTGGCTATCGGTATCGCTAATTTTATAGTCATGATCAGCGGCCCCCTGATAGGTGCGATTGCCGATCATCGAGCCGGCAAGAAATTTTTTCTGCTGATCTCATCGGCAGGTTGCATAGCATCAACCGCCTTGCTGGCACTGGTCGGTCCCGGTGATGTAGGACTGGGAATGGTGCTGGTTACCCTTTCGGCCATTATGTTCGCCAGCGGCGAAAACCTGATCGCCGCATTTTTGCCGGAGCTGGTGCCTGAAAAGAATATGGGCAGAATATCCGGTTATGGCTGGAGCCTGGGTTATTTTGGCGGCCTTTTTACATTAGCCATTTGTCTGGCCTATATTACCTGGGCCAAACAACACGGGTTGACGGAAACCCATTTTGTTCCTGTGACGTTATTGATCACCGCCGCCATCTTTGCCTTGGCGGCCACCCCGACCTTTCTTTGGCTGCGTGAGCGGGCAATACCCGTTGCGCTAAATCATAGCCAATCAAATCTACAAATAGGTTATGCGAGATTATCCCGCACATTTAAAGAAGCAGTCCGCTTTCGCGATCTGTTCTGGTTTTTGATAACGCTGGGCGTGTACCAGTCAGGCGTTAGCACCGTGGTGGTGCTGGCCGCTATTTATGCCCAGGAAGTGATGGGCTTCGATACGCAATCATTGATTGTGCTCGTTATGGTGGTTAATGTGACCGCTGCCGTTGGCGCTTTTATTTGCGGCTATTTACAGGACTGGATGGGGTCTATCCCCACGCTGGCAATTACCCTGCTGATCTGGGTTGTTGCCGTACTGGTGGCTTTATTTGCCGACAGGCCTGCGCTTATGTGGGTCGCCGGAAATATTATCGGCCTGGCAATGGGGGCAAGCCAGGCTGTCGGCCGCGCTTTGGTCAGCAAGTTTTCACCGACCGAGCGGGCGGGCGAATTTTTAGGCTTATGGGGATTGGTCAACCGCTTATCGGCCATAGTAGGCCCATTGAGCTACGGGTTGATCAATTACTGGAGCAACGGGAATCACCGGATGTCATTGCTGTCGACGTTAGCGTTTTTTATCGTCGGCTTGGCTTTGCTGTGCAAAGTCAATGAAAGCAGGGGTAAAGCCGTTGCACTAATGCGCGATGCGGGTTAACGGGACTATTTAGATTGATTGTCCGGCAGATGCAGCGAGACCAGAAATGTCGCCATAAAAACCAGCATGCCCAAACTGAGCATGGACAAAACAGGATCTGCATGTTGCGATGCGGCATAGGTATAGCAACCCACCGCCAGCAGCATGGTAAGATTTTGGAAAAAGCCCTGCAAAGCCACCGCGCTGCCGCTGCCGATGCTCTGCTGCCCCAATTCCTGCAATGCGGCGTTGACGGGAACGATAAACATGCCGCCCATCGTGCCGATGAAAAACAGGGTAAACCGGGCCGGCCAGATACTCTCTGTCAAACTCAGCCCAAAAATAAATAAGGCCATTAAATAAGCGGGTATCCTGGCTCGACGCAAATGCTCCAGCGGAATCATCCGGGGCACCAAGGCCGATCCGGCGATGATGCCGACGGCAAGAAACAAGGTCAGTTCAGCAATTTCGCTGGCGTTTTTGGACAACAACACCAACGGCGCCCAAACCACGATAATCACTCTCAAGGTTGCCGCGGCGGCCCAAAATAAAGAACCGCCAAGAATGGCAAAACGTGAGCGCGGCGTGATGAAAAACGCGCCTATTTCCCGCCCAAAAGCAATGATCCTTAAGCCGGGGACGGCCTGGTGCTTAAGGATGCGAACCGGCAACGCCATGGTGATTAAAGCCGAAGCCATAAAGATAATGATGGTTCCGGCCAAGGCCAAAACTATCGAGTAATCCGCCACCTTGGCACCTACCATCATGCCCAGCAAAATAGCCAGAATGGTGGAGCCTTCAATCCAGCTGTTCGCCTTAACCAAAAACTCATGTCCCGCCAGTTCAGGCAGGATGCCGTATTTTGCCGGACTGTAAATGGCCGCGCCCATGCCGACCACGCAATAAGCAATCAGCGGTTCAACATTGATCAACAATAACCCTGCGCCCGCCGCCTTAATCAGGTTGCCGATAATCAGCACCCTGGATTTGGGATGTTTATCGGCAAACCCGCCCACCCACGGCGCAAGCACAACGAAGGCAACCAGAAACGAGCTTTGCAAGGCCGGAACGTACCAGCTTGCCAGCTGCGTAGACTGCATTACCATAGCAATCACCGTGAACAAAATAGCGTTGTCGGCAAATGCGGACAGGAACTGGGCGATTAGTAACGGGTAGATTTGTTTGTTCATATAAGAATGATCGTAGAACGTTGTAGGGGCGATCCGGCGGGTCGCCTTGGTAATGCGTAGCCCTTAGAAACAAGGGCGACCTTCCGGATCGCCCCTACGGAATATGGTTTCTGTTCCGTGCTTATATTTTACTAGCCGCCAACTCGGTAACCGCAATGTAATTAGTTTTACCGGTCGCCATCACTGGAATTTCATTAACAACCAAAATCTTCTTTGGCAAAAGGATATGCGCCACGCCTTTCGACGTTTCCGCCAAGTCATTTACGCTCGCATTTTTCTGGGTAGTGAGCAAAATAACCTGCTCGCCTTTTTTTGGATCGGGCAGGCTGATCGCGGCGTGATGCGCATCCGGCCAGGCATTGGTTGCCATCTGCTCTACGGCGGTCAACGAAACCATTTCGCCGCTGACTTTGGCGAACCGCTTGCTGCGGCCGCGTATACTGAGGAAGCCTTCATTATCGACATGCACAATATCGCCGGTGTCATACCAGCCATCGCCGTAGATCGATTTGGGCGGAACCAGTTTGCCGGGGTTGTCGGCCAGCAAATAACCGACCATGATATTGGGCCCTTTGAGATGAAGCCTGCCAGCATCCTCGATGCCTTCGACCGGTTCCAGCTTGTAGTCCATCGACGGCATAAACCGGCCGACGGTACCGGCTTTATAATCCATCGGCGTATTGACCGAGGTGATAGGCGTGGTTTCGGTCGCGCCGTATCCTTCCAGTATGCGGATGCCGAACTTATCCGCCCAAACCTGCCGGGTGGTTTCCTGCAACTTTTCCGCACCGGCAATCACGTAACGCATATTAAAAAAATCATAAGCGTGGGCTTTTTTGGCATAACCGGCTAAAAAAGTATTGGTGCCGAACATGATCGTGGCGCTGGTTTCGTAAGCAATTTCAGGAATGACCGCGTAATGCAAAGGCGTCGGGTAAAAGAAAGTATTCAGGCCATTCAAGATCGGCAACATCGTACCGACGGTGAAGCCGAACGAATGGAACATCGGCAGGAAGTTCAGCACCACATCCCGCGCATTAAAATTGATCCTGGCTTCCAGTTGCTTCAGGTTGGACAGGATGTTGGAATGAGACAGCACCACGCCTTTGGGCGTACCTTCGGAACCCGAGGTAAACAAAACCACCGCCGGACTGTCTGGGCTGTACTGGGTGTGTTTGTACCAGATATTAGCGGTTTTGCACTGCACCAGCGCCTGAAATTTGTCCCATGCAGACAGGCGTTCAGCCAGGTCTTCCAGATAAACCAGCTTGACCTGTTCGCCCAAGTGGTCGACTTCCTCAGTTAGATTGCCCAGCTCGATAAAGCGCCGTGAGGTCAGAACGATTTTGACTTGCGCGGTGTTGCAGGCGGAAATCATGCCGGCTGAGCCGGTTGTAAAATTCAACATGGCCGGTATCCGGCCGTAAAGTTGCAAGCCCAGAATAACAGCCAGGGTTTTCGTCGAATTGGGCAGAAAAACGCCGACATGTTCCTCTGCGTCCGTAATCCCCTTTAAGGCGTTGCCGATCGCAATAGTGCGGGTAATCAAGTTGTCATAGGATAACGGGATGCGGTCCAGATCTCTGGCAACCGTGTGTTTGCCGCCGTGTATTTTACGCGCCTCAAGCAGGCTGGCGAAAATGGTCTGCCGGTAATGGCTGGTCGCAAACATCATTTCGGTCATAATGTCCGCCAAAATGTGCCCACTGTATTTGCGGCGGTTTTTGCCATGTAATTCAGGAGGAGGATTAACGTAGGTGTGAGGCAAAATCTGAATGGTGATTTTGGGAAACAAGCGCAAACGGACGATATTGCGTAACCTGGAAAAATGCGTGTATTCAGCGCCGTGAATGCGAACCGGCAAGATGGCCGCTTCGGATTTGTCAGCGACCATGCCGGTGCCGTCGTAAATTTTCATCAACGAGCCGGTCACTGTAATGCGGCCTTCCGGGAAAATAACGGTGTGGGTATCCTGCTGCAAATGATGAATCAAATCCTTTAGCGAAATAGGATGAGTCGGATCCATCGGAAATACGCGGGATAACCTCAAAAAAGGCTTTAACCACCAGCGCTCGGAAATATGGGTGTTGATCGCAAAAGTGATGTCACCGGGTAAAAATACACCCAGCAGTAACGGATCAAGAAAAGAAGTGTGATTGGATATAATCAGGACTCGTTTCCCGGCCTTCTTGTAATTATCCAAGCCATTGATTTCAACCTTATAAATTAAAGTCAGCAGCCAGCGTAAAATTTTTTTCAGCATTAAGTTTCCTCCTTGCCCCATTTTAGCAGATGTTTTATTTTACCTAGAATAATCATGGTGACTGGAGCGCTCCCTGGGACGCGGCGCTCCAGGAAGGAGTACAGGAAGCGTAACGCTAGTGGAGCGGTGTACGACGCCCCCCCCCCGCGTAGCCGTAGCGGCCGGGCGTTTTGACGAAGTTGTAGCGGTAGCGGAAGCGTAGTCAAAATGCAAGGCCATCCGACACGGCGTCAAGTCATTACGGGAGTCATGACGCACAGCGTAGCAACGCGAAGTTGTGTGTCGTGACGGACGGAGGACGAACGCGGGCCGCCGCAGGCATTAATGGCCAGGTCATTTTTCGCTGCTAAAATCGGATGGATCCATTTTAGCTTTCGCGAAAAATCCTGGCGCGCTGAGTTTTCCACTGTTAATGATCTAAAGGCCTGGCATAATTGCGAGATTGCCCCCATAAAAACAAAATAGCCGTAACTTGAGCACTGAATACAGAAAACCCCAGTATAAATTGGTGTCTATAACGTCATCCTGTATCATGTAAGCCTATTATTTATGGGCTCTACTATACTGCTTAGATGATGCTATAGAATAAAATCAAATAGTTATGAAGATACTCAACATCCATTTCAAAAACATCAACTCATTGGAAGGCGAAAGCCGGATCGATTTTGAGCGGCCGCCTTTTTCGGATACCGGGGTTTTTGCCATTACCGGCCCTAACGGTTCGGGAAAATCCAGTATTTTAGATGCCATTACGCTGGGCTTGTATGGCGAGACTTTCCGCTTTGACCGCCCTGCCAAGCATGTGATGACCAAGCATACGGCTGAATGTTTTTCGGAAATCGAATTTGTCTTGGACAACATAAAATACCGCTCCAGCTGGCATGCGCAACGGGAAGGCGCAAGCCCCGAGGGCGAATTAACGCCGCCTGAAATGAAGTTGACCCGCGTGAACGACGACGAGGTGCTGGCGACCACGGCCCAGCAGGTTTGCGCACGGATCACCGAAATTACCGGGATGAATTTCCGCAACTTCACCCGCTCGATCATGCTGGCGCAGGGCGATTTTGCCGCATTCCTGAACGCGCTGGACAATGAGCGCATGGATATTCTGGAAAAAATCATCAGCACCGACATTTATGCCGACTATAAAAATGAAGTCCTGCAAAAAGCCGCCGACGCCCAGCAACGCCTGGATTATTTAAAACAGGATTTGGCGGTCATACCGGCCATGGCCCCGGAACGGCTGGAAGCCTCTGAACATGATTTGGCCGATTTTATCGACCAAACCGCCGAGTTGCAGGAAGAACAAAATATCCTGAAACAACAGCAAACCTCGCTGGATAATGTATTAACCCTGCATAGCCGGATTGCCGACAGGGAAAACGCGTTGCGGCAAACCCAAGCGCTGGCGGCCGACGAGCGGCAAAAGCTGGATAAGCTGACTAAGGCTCAGGACGCCCTACTGCATAAAGACGATGTGCTGGCGATCAAGGAAAAAAATCACTCGCTGCATCAGGATAAGGCAACGCTGGCAGACTTTCGTAGCGAGCTTAAACAGATACAAGAACACATCGGCGCAGACGCGGCGGCTCCAGCCGGCCTGCCCCATAAATCGGTTACCGAACAGGGACAAACCCTGTCTGAGATCAGAAGCCAGATAGGCCTGCTGACGGCACAGCGCCAATCGGAATCCGACTTGTCGCAAGCTTTGGATAGCCAGATTAATGAAAAAACGTCCGCTCTTGCTAATGTGTCGAAATGGCTGGAAGAGCATGTCGCAGATGAGTCATTGCTGGCGAGCTTTCCCGAAACCGGCAAGTTAAAAACCATTCGGACCGAACTGGCCGAGTTGAAAGAAAAGCAAAAAGCGTTCGCCAGATGGTCGAAAGATACCATGTCGGCGCTGAAAACCAACCAGTCCGCCATCGCGCAGGAAAACAAGCGGATTACCGAATTAAAACGCAAACTTCCGCTGGCGGAAAAGGCGCTGAATGAGCTGGCGCAAGGCAAAAACCTGGCCGAACTTGAAGATTTCGGGCAAGAGCTGCAAGAACGGGTTAAGGATTTCCGGGAGCTTTATAATCTGGCCACGGCGAACCAAAAACTGACTCAGGGCGATTTTGCTTTTTTCGGCCTTTTCGGCCATAAAGAGCAGCCGAACCATGACCTTAATGAACTGGAATCAGAGCTTGACGCGTTACAACAGGAAATAAGCCGGGAAGAGAACATTAAACTCGCGCTGGAAACCGCTGTTTTTCGTGAATCGTTGCTAAAGAAAATGAGTGCAGACCGGCAGCATCTTGTCGATGGCGAGCCTTGCTTTTTATGCGGCGCTTTAGATCACCCCTATGCCAAGCAGCCGCCGAAAGAGGCCAATTCCCAACAGGCTTTGGCCGATCAAAAGGCGAAAATAAAGCTTTTAACGACAGCTTCCGGCAAGCTGTCGCAACAGATTAAAGCGGTAAAAAAACAGGCCGAAAAAAATCAGGCCAACCAGACGGAATTGATCAGGATCAGAACCCAATGGCTGACCTTGTGCAACAGGCTGAACACGGCGAGCGAAGACCTGAACATCAACAAATTGCGCTTGATGAAAAACCTGTTAAACACCGAAGTCAGCGAGTTTAATACCGTTACCAGCGTGGTCGCCAGCTATCGAAACAAACAGGCCGGCATCGATCAACTCAAGGCTTTGATTGCCAAGGGCGAGGCCACGGTTGCACGCTTGCAGCAAAACACGCAGCAGTTGGAGGCCGAGTGGCAGGCGCGCCCCAAGGAAGAAATCGATTACGACGCAGCATTGGCAACCTGCCAACAGGAAGAACAGCTGCTGGCCGAAAAAGTGCTCGCTCAACTGGCCTTGCTGGGCGAAAAAATGCCCTCCAAAGGCAAGGAAGATGCGCTGTTCGACCGGCTGAATGCGCGTCGCCAGGATTATCAAGGCTATGTTTTCCGTCAAAAAAACCTGAACGCGGAACTCGAATCCTTGGCGGCAAAAGCCGACCATTGCCACGCGGAAATAACGGCCTGCCATGAAAAACTCGAACATTACCGCAGCCAATTACAACGCGAAGAAATCATCGGCCTGCATTTGGCCTTAATAGAAAAACAAAAACTGGTTGCCGACAAGGAACAGCAGATTGCCGGACAGGAAGCCGAACTCAATTCGCTGAAACAGGCGTTGCAGGCCAAACTACAAGGAACGCAATTTGCCGACCTGCATGAGCTGACTGAAATGCTGGAACTGCTGCAACATCAGCCGGAACTGGAACGGCATCTGGCAGAACTGGAGCAGGAGATCGACGCCAAAACCATAGAACTGGAACAAATCCGCCTCGAATTGGAAGCTGAAAAGGCGCAGGTTGCAACCGAATTGAGCCCGGAACAACTGGCAATCCAGCTCAGAGGCGTTACCGAAAAACTGGCGATAGCCGAGCTGGAAGTGCAGCGCCTGGAACGGCTGCTGAACGAGCAACAACAATTCCAGCAAAAAGCCGATGCGGTCCTGGCTCAATTGCAGGATCAGGAAGAAATCGCCAGGCAGTGCAAGGCCGAGGCCGACCAAATAGCCGAGGAAAGCGGCATGGCTTTCCGTCGCCGGGTGCAAAAACGGGTTGCCGACCAGCTGTTGTCCCAAACCAATGCGGTGCTGGAAAAAGTCAGCGGCCGTTATTATCTGCGGCAAACGCCCAGTGAGCAGGGCTTGGCCCTGGAGGTGGAAGACACTTATCAAGGCAATGTGCACCGGCTGCCTAAGACCTTATCCGGCGGCGAAAGCTTTGTGGTGAGCTTGGCACTGGCGCTGGGTCTTTCGGAATTAGCCAATAGCGGCAAGTCCGTGGATTCGTTGTTTCTCGATGAAGGCTTCGGCAACCTGGATGCGGAAACGCTGTACACGGTCATCAGCACCCTGGAAGGCCTGCATACCCACGGCAAAACCGTCGGCGTTATTTCCCATGTCGAAGGCGTCCAAAAACGCTTTAAAGCCCAGCTGCAAGTGGTCAAACAACCTAACGGTATGGGCAAGTTGAAGCAGGTGTCGTAAACTCAGCCGCTTGCTCCGCCTAAAGCGCCCACTGTTGGGATACTGTCCCAACCATACGATTCTGACGACTAATCAATCTCCCGCCGCATCCCTGCTTTTTGACTATCCAGCCATTCATACAGAGAACGGGCGCCAAAGTACAGGCGCTTGGCACGTTCTGAATGGCTGCGCGCCAACACCGGCCCATAACTGATTCCTGCCCTCTCGCGCAAATAATTTTGCATGGCCGGATCAAGCCAGGCTTTATACTTAACCCGATCCAAGCCGAATCCTCGCTCAGTGCGCGCCGGTTTTTCTTCCGGCACATAACGCCCAAGATAGCGCTTGAACAAAGACTTGTCGCCCTGTTGGATCAGCTTGTCTGTGGGCAGCGACAACGCGAATTCGACCAGCGGATGATAGAGATAAAAAGCCCTGGCTTCGACCGATGCCGCCATCGACGCGCGATCGAGTTTGAATAACGTTTGCTCCGGCAGCTTGAAAACCAGATCGAGATAGCGGAGCTGATCGAGCGGAGCAAGTCCTTCGGCATCGCAAAGCCTGTTGCCGATGTGGATGCGCGGGTCGTAATCGGCAAGATCGGGCGTCAGCAGATCGCGAATCTCCCGGGGCCGTACGGCCATGGCTGACAGCTCGCACAGGAGTTCCCGGTTTGAGGCCAGGGCCAGGTACAACTGACTCTCTACCGCGCCGCCCGGCTTCAAGCGGCTGTGCAGGCTTCCCAGGACTCTACGCCATAACCATTGGGGAAATGCGCTGCGCAGCAACAGCATCCGTTGGGTTCGGCTGTACTTCGAGTGACCGCAAAACAGTTCATCCGCCCCATCGCCAACCAGGATAACTTTGGAATAATGCGCCGCAGCCTTGAATATGCCGGCGCTGGCGACTTGGGATATATCACCGAAAGGCTCGCCGTAGATTCGGCTCATGCGCGGAAAAAAGCTCTCGGGGGCGTCCAGCCTGCTTTCGATCTCCTGATGGATGGTCTGATAGTGCTCGGCAATCTTCCTTGCCCAGAACAGTTCATTCTTGCCGGACGATCCGAAGTCGGCTGCGTAAGTGTGAACCGGGCGGGGACTGACCTTGGCGATCAAGCCGACCATGCCGCTCGCCTCCACGCCGCCGCTAAGCAGGCAGCCCACGGAAACATCGCTGCGCGTGGTTCTTTCTGCGGCTTTGCGGCAGTAATGGTCGAGGCCTTCGAGCATTTGCCCGTCCGTCTGAAGATCCGTCTGGCCGATGCGCGGCTGCCAATACCGGTCGCACCGAGTCGTCAGCAGGTCGCTGCCCATTTCCACGGACAGCAGGCGGGCGGGTTCGAGTTTGTGGATGTTGCTCCACAAAGTCTTCGGCGAAGGCACAAAGCCGTAAACCAGGAAGTCGGCGAACGCGGTTGGGTCGATCCCGGCTTTCGGCAGCACCTGCGGCTCGGAGGCGAACATCACGCTTTGGGGATCGCAGATATAGTAAAGCGGTTTCTCGCCGAGACGGTCGCGGCCGATAAGCAGGCGCCGCTCCCGCTCGTTCCAGATGGCGAAGGCGAAAAAGCCGAACAGCCGCTGGACGAATTGCTCGCCCCAAACGCGATAGGCCTGGAGCAGCACCTCGCTGTCCGACATGCCGCGGAAAGTGACGCCGAGCTTTTGCAGTTCCTCTCTGAGTTCGATGCAGTTGTAGATGTGGCCGTTAAAGGCCAGAACGGCATCGCCATCGGGGCTCGACATCGGTTGTTTGCCCTGCTCCGCGATGTCGGTGACCGCAAGGCTCCGGTGAGCCAAGCCGACACCAAGGCCGGGCGTATGCCAAATCCCTTCGGCATCGGGGCCGCGATGGGCAAGAGCGCCGATGTTGCTGCGCATCCAGTCGTGATGCTCTTGCCTTTTCGACAGCGTTATATAACCTAAAAGTCCGCTCATACAGGAATTAATTCAAAAACAAAAATTCAACAAAAATGTAACTAGTCGGTAGTTACCTATACCTAACCTCTACGGCCTCGCTCCCCAACATTGATTTCAAACGCGCCACCAGTTCATCGGTGGGATGAACGCGCCACTCGTCGCCCAACCGTAGATTTGCTTTGGCAACCGTTGAGAGATAACTGACATCCACAGGACAGTCCCCGCCCTTAAAAGGTTCCAGAACCCCAATCAGCTTCGTCACAAAGCCATGACCTACACTTTCATGGTCTGACGTATTCCACACCAATTGAATGCTTCTGGCATAAACCTCCCTGGCCTGCTCCATGCTGTACAGTTTTTCCACCGTTAAGCGCAGCGTTCCCAAATAGTCATCAATACCCAAGGCCCCTTCGGCAATCAGCAGGCTGTCGCGGGTAAAAATGCCCCGGTATTTTTCGTAGACATCGCCAAAGGCCGCAATTTCGAGCCTGCCGGTTCGGTCGTCAATGGTCGCAAAACCCATGATCTTACCGTTCTTGGTCTGACGGGTACGCACCTCGACAACCAAACCGGCCGTTTTGGCTTCCATCTTCCTGCTTTTGGATCGCTCCACATTGGCCAGCAGCGACTCAATGGTTCCGTGGGTAAACTGTCTTAATTCAGCCTCGTATTGGTTGATCGGGTGACCAGTCAAGAACAGGCCCAGTACCAGTTTTTCAGCAGCCAGCCGTTCATTTTCCGACCACGGTTCAACCACGGTCGCATAGGCATGCGCATCATCGATATTTTCGGCATTAACGGCCAGGCCGAACAAATCGTTCTGGCCTGTTTGCGCATTTTTGCCGTGCTGTTCGGCGACTTTTAATGCGGTGGACAGCTCCGCCAAATGCCCGGCCCGGTTATCGTCGAATTCGTCGAAAGCCCCGGCGCGTATCAACGCCTCCAACACCCGCCGGTTGAATTTGCGCAGATCCACCCGCTTGCATAAATCGTACAGGCCGGAAAACGGACCGTTTGCTTCCCGCTCGATCAGCATTTCTTCAATCGCCGCCTCGCCCACGCCTTTTAGCGCGCCCAGGCCGTAAACGATCTGGCCTGCATCATTAACGGTAAATTTGTATTTTGAGATATTGATCGTGGGCGGGCAGACTTCAAGCTTCATCTGTTTGCATTCTTCAATCAAGATCACCACCTTATCGGTGTTGTCCATATCGGCGGACATCACCGCCGCCATGAACTCGGGCTGATAATGAGCTTTCAGCCAAGCGGTCTGATAAGCGACCAGCGCGTAAGCAGCGGAATGCGATTTATTGAAACCGTAACCGGCAAACTTTTCCATCAAATCGAACACGTAAGTGGCGATGCTTTCGTCAACCTGATTTTCTATCGCACCGGCGGTAAATTTATCCCGCTCCTTGGCCATTTCCTCCGGTTTTTTCTTACCCATCGCACGGCGCAGCATGTCCGCGCCGCCCAGCGTATACAGCGCCATTTCACGGGCGATTTGCATCACCTGTTCCTGGTACAAGATAACGCCGTTGGTGGGCTTTAAGATAGGTTCCAGCAGCGGATGCGCGTACTCCGCCTTGGCTCCGTGCTTAACGTTGATATAATCGTCCACCATGCCCGATTCCAAAGGCCCCGGACGGAACAGCGCCACCAGCGCGATAATGTCGTCGAAGCAGTCGGGTTTCAGCTTTTTGATCAGCTCCTTCATACCGCGCGATTCGAGCTGGAACACGGCGGTGGTCTGGGCGTTGGTCAGCAGCTTGTAGGAAGCCGGGTCATCGCGGGGAATAGTGGTTATATCGACCGGCGGCTTGCCCAGCTGCTTTTGCTTGGCGTTAATATCCTGCAATGCCCAGTCGATAATGGTCAGCGTGCGCAGCCCCAAAAAGTCGAACTTGACCAGGCCGACCGCTTCCACATCATCCTTGTCGAACTGGGTGACCAGGTTATTGCCGTCCTGGTCGCAGTACAGCGGGGTAAAGTCGGTCAGTTTGGTCGGCGAAATCACCACGCCGCCGGCATGTTTTCCTGCATTCCTGGACGTGCCTTCCAGCGACAGCGCCATATCGATCAGCGCCTTGACTTCCTCTTCGGTATCGTAAAGCTGCTTGAGTTCCGGACTGTCGCTTAGCGCTTTAGTCAGCGTCATGCCGATTTCAAACGGCACCAGCTTGGACAATTTATCGACAAAACCGTAGCCGAAACCCAGCACCCGGCCAACGTCTCGGATAACCGCTTTCGCCGCCATCGAACCGTAGGTGATGATCTGCGCGACATGGTCGCGGCCGTAATTCCGGGCAACATAATCGATCACCTCATCGCGGCGATCCATGCAAAAATCCACGTCGAAGTCGGGCATCGAAATCCGCTCCGGATTCAAGAACCGTTCAAACAGCAGATCAAACTCTATGGGGTCGAGGTCGGTAATTTTAAGCGCGTAAGCCACCAGAGAACCCGCCCCCGATCCCCGCCCCGGACCTACCGGAATCAAATTGTTTTTTGCCCACTGGATAAAGTCGGCAACAATCATGAAATAGCCGGGAAAGCCCATTTGGGTGATCATCTTCAGCTCGAAATCCAGCCGCTCGTAATAAACGCGCCGGTTTTCCTCATCCGTGCCCTTCCCTACCGCAGGATGATGCTGCAACCGTTCCTCCAGGCCTTTCATGGACTCCTCGGCCATAAACTCGCCCAGATTCATGCCTTCGGGTACAGGAAAATCGGGAAGGAAGTTTTTGCCCAGCGTCAGCGTCAGGTTACAGCGTTTGGCGATCTCCACGGTGTTTTCCAAGGCCTCCGGTATATCGGCAAACAACGCCTGCATCTCCTCGACGCTGCGTAAATATTGCTGATCGGTGTAATCCTTGGGGCGGCGCGTATCATCCAGCACCCTGCCCTGATTGATGCAGACCCGCACTTCATGGGCGGCAAAGTCCTGCTGATAAACAAAGCGCACATCATTGGTCGCCACCACCGGCAAACCGGTCGCCACCGCCAGTTCGACGGCGGCGGCAATATAGCGCTCCTCTTCGGCTTTCCCAACCCGTTGCAATTCCAGGTAAAAGCTTTGTTCGAACAAACCGCCCCAAAACTCCGCCAGCCGCTTGGCCTCATCATGGTTTTCGGCCAACAGCGCCTTGCCTATCTCGCCGCTCATCGCGCCGGACAACGCAATCAGGCCGCCATGATTGGCTTCTATCCACTCCTGCCTGAGCATCGGCACGCCCTGGTGCTGGCCTTCCTGATACGCTTTTGAGATCAACTCGGTTAGCGTGATGTAACCTGTGTGATTGTTGACCAGTAAGGTCAAGCGATACGGTGTGGCGGGGTCTTCGGGATTAAAAACCAGCACATCGGAACCTGCGACCGGCTTGACGCCCTGCCCCAATGCCGCTTTATAAAATTTGACCAGCGAGAACAGATTGGCGTGCTCGGTGACCGCAACCGCAGGCATATTTAACTCAGCCAGCCGCTTGACCAAAGGCTTAATTTTGACAATCCCGTCTACCAATGAAAATTCAGTGTGGAGTCTTAAATGGACAAATGCTGGCTGCATGGGATTAGGAGGTTAATTCGGTTTTACTGTTATGCCGGATGGATTATTTTACCCTGTCCGCAAGATTTCGTGTGATCAACATCACGATAAACACAAAACAATTACCCGAGCGTGATACTAGGTATTATTACTTATTGATTGAATAGCTTGATTTCTCTATCCTACAGCCAAAGTATCTACACATTTTTACAATTATCTGATTTCACTTATATTTTATAGAAATATTTTTTGTAAAATAATTAGATACAGAGGGGGAGTAGATATTTATAATCGAATAGTAAGCAATGCAAACGCCTATGCTTTGCATAGGATTAATGAGTCTTACAGAGCGCATTATTTAAACAAAATCGCCACAGAGGGAACAATCATGAAATTAACCTGGATACTCGTCGCTGATAGCACTCGTGCACGCATTTTTACTGCCGACACGCCTTCTTCTCCTTTAGAGGAAATCGAGGACTTTTCTCATCCCGTAGGCCGTTTACATGACCGGGAAATAACTTCCGGCCTGCCGGGAAAGATCAAAAGCGCCGGAGCAGGCGGACATACTTTTGAGCAACCCACCGACCCGAAAAAACATGAAGCCGACATTTTTGCGCTCCACATTGCCCAGCATCTAGAAGAAGCGCACAACGCAAACAAGTTTGGGCAACTGTTGATTGTTGCCGGTCCCGTTTTTCTCGGCTTACTGCGCAACCATCTGCCGGAACAGATAAAAAAACTGGTTCGTTTCGAGCTCGACAAAGAGCTCACCATGTTGAGTGTCGCCGATATTCGTCAACACCTGCCCCCATATTTACCGAATCTTTAATCTAAGAGAACCTCTATTAATTTAGCTTTGAAAAAATGTCGGTTATAACTTACAGTACCAATATTATAAAAAAAGCTATTTTTTTAGAGGTTCCCATTAAATATCTTTTCAGTAATGCCTATGTATCCTCAACACTGGGGACTGCGGCACTCTTGTTTGTTCTAAAAGACCTCCAATTTTTTTTCGGGGGCTCTCCCCCACTATTGCTCTTTTTGGTCGTGATCGCTTTCGCCGCCTGGTACGGTGGGGCAAGAGCCGGGCTTTTCACGACGATGTTGAGCGCGGTAACAAGCGTTTATTTTTTAACCGAGCCGTACAATTCTTTTTATATCGCCAAATCCAGCGAAATGCTGCGCGTCGTGATGTTGGTTAGTATCGGCGCAATCTTCAGTTTGATCATTGCCCGCTTACACGATCAGGAAAAACGGGCGTTACGTGCGGTCATCGAACGAGAGGAACAGCTTAAACAGGAAATAGCCGAGCGTAATCGAACGCTGGCGGAGCGGAATTTATATATAACACTTGCTAAAAGCAGTACCGAATTTATCGGCATGTGCGATACGGAAGGTGTGCCTTTTTTTATCAACGATGCCGGACTGCATCTCGTCGGCCTGGATAGCCTCGAACAAGGTATTAAGACACCAATCAAGGAATTCTTTTTTCCTGAAAATCAGTCTTTTATTATGAATGAGTTCTTTCCTACTGTGTTGCAGAACGGCCGAGGCGAGACTGAAATCCGCTTCCGTCATTTCAAAACGGGGAAAGCGCTTTGGATGATCTACAACGTCGTCGCCCTGAAAGACTTAAATGACAACATAGTAGGCTTGGGCACAGTGAGCACAAATATCACCAAGCGCAAGCAAGCCGAAGAGGCTTTGCGTGAGAGCCAGATGGATTTGAATCATGCCCAGGCAGTCGCCCATATCGGCAGTTGGCGTATGGACGTGCGCAATAATGTACTGGAATGGTCTGATGAAAATTTCCGGATTTTTGGCATAGCTAAAGGCACGCCGTTAACGTATCAATCATTTCTTGATATTGTCCATCCGGCAGACAGGGAGCTGGTCGATGCAACATGGAAAAACGCCTTGACCGGAAAACCCTACGATATTGAACATCGTCTTATAGTTGACCGGAAAGTCAAATGGGTGCGCGAACTGGCTGAGCTCGAATTTGACGAGCATGGATCCCTGCTCGGCGCTTTCGGTACGACTGAAGATATTACCGACATCAAAAGCAGCCAGGAAGCATTGCAGCATGAGCGAACTTTCCTCAGACAAGTCATCGATACCGCACCCAGTGTAATTTTTGTCAAAGATCGGGAGGGCCGATTCCTGTTAGGCAATGAAGCGTTGGCCCGATGCTATGACACCAGCCCTGAAAGCTTGATTGGGTTGGCCGACGATAACTTCAATCCCAACGCTGACGAAGTAGAGGCCTTTCATCGGTTTGACCTCGATGTCATAAACGCCGGCAGATCCAAAATCATGGAGGAAAAAGTCACCCATACCGATGGCTCTGTACACTGGTACAGCACGGTCAAGACTCCCCTGTTCGACGATGACAATAGTTGCAACAAACTGCTGGGTGTAGCAACCGACATTACCGAACGCAAGCGCGCCGAGGAAGCGTTACGTCTGATAGCCCGTCGTAAAGACGAATTTCTGGCAATGCTCGCTCACGAGCTCCGCAATCCGCTGGCGCCCATCCGCAATGCTGTGGAAGTACTGAAAATACAGGAAGCGGCCAATCCCAAGCTGGCTTGGAGCTGCAATGTGATCGACCGCCAGGTGACTCATATAGCGCGGCTGCTCGATGATCTGCTGGATGTGGCTCGCATCACTCAAGGCAAAATCAGACTGAAGGTTGAACGCTTCGAGCTTACCGACATTGTGAATAATGCGGTAGAAACCAGTCGTCCTCTGATCGAATCGCGAGGACAGGAGTTAACTATTTCACAGTCTACGGCACCGCAATGGATCAAGGGCGATCAAGTCCGGCTGGAGCAAGTGCTGTCTAACTTGCTGAACAACGCCGCCAAATATACCGGTGAGGGCGGTAAAATTACCTTGAGCATGATGCGGGACGGCTCCGATGCCGTTATCGAAATCAAAGATACCGGGATCGGCATCACCCCCGAAATACTGCCGCACATCTTCGATCTCTTTACTCAAGCAGACAATTCCCTGGCCCATTCTCAGGGCGGATTGGGCATTGGACTCACGCTGGTGCATCAACTGGTCAAAATCCATGGCGGCACGGTCACTGCTGCGAGTGCCGGTATCGGTCAGGGCAGCACATTTACGGTGCGGTTGCCCGCTTCATCGATGGAATCCTCCTCTGCCAAGCCCTCGCTGCCTCAACCCATGTTACCAACGAGAAAATTCCGCATCCTGATCGTGGATGACTATGCCGATGCTGCCGAAAGCCTGACGATGCTGCTGCAAATGGAAGGGCATGAGGTCGAAACAGCCAATTGCGGTATGGAAGCCATTGAACTGGCGCAATCTTTCCGGCCGCAAGTCGTGCTGCTCGATATTGGTCTCCCCGATCTCGACGGTTATGAGGTCGCCAAACGGCTGCGCTCATTGCCGGAGACCCATGATGCGATCCTGATCGCCTTAACCGGCTACGGACAGACTAACGACCGGGAACGATCGCAATCGGCAGGATTCAACCATCATTTGCTTAAGCCGTTGAATTGTTCTGAACTATCGGCCTTATTAGCATCGAGGCATTCTCTGTTAACGACAGATTGTTAACATGCGCCCAAAAGTTATTCACAAAACCTGTGGATAAACCTGTGCATTGATTGTTTTATTTATCGCTTAGCTGCGGTTTTTATTACTATTTTGTTAGATTGTACAAAAACCCGACAAACCCACAAATACAAAAAATATCAATAGCTTATAATCAACTTTCAAAACATAAACGGCTCATTTAAAGGTCGCGCTAAGTCACTGATTATTGCTGTGCGTAAACGCTGACTCACCTCGCCAAGGCATTGCTTAATAGTTAATCAACATGACCTCAGCCATTGTCCGCCTGTTCCGGCAGAAAGCCGCCCGCCTGCATCGTCCATAAACGGTAATAAACACCATGCTGCGCCAACAGCTGCTCATGCCCGCCATCTTCGACGATGCGCCCTTTATCGAACACTAGAATCCGGTCCAGATGAGCAATTGTGGACATCCGGTGCGCGATGGCAATGACCGTCTTGCAGCCCATCGCGCGATCCAGGTTTTCCTGAATGGTTTTCTCGGTGACCGAATCCAGGCTGGACGTGGCTTCATCCAGAATCAAAATAGGCGCGTCTTTCAGCATCACCCGCGCAATCGCAATGCGCTGGCGCTGCCCGCCGGATAATTTCACCCCGCGCTCGCCGACCAACGAGTCATAGCCTTCGGGCATGATATTGATAAACTCGTCTGCATTCGCCAACCGCGCCGCAGCTTGGATGGCTGCATCGTCCGCCTCCAAGCGCCCGTAACCGATGTTTTCTTTCAGGCTGCGATGAAACAAGCTGGGATCTTGCGGTATCAGGCTTACCTGTTCGTGCAGCGAATCTTGCAAGGCCTGCTGAATATCCATGCCGTCGATCAGGATCTGGCCGCTTTGCGGCTGATAATTACGCAACATCAAACTGACGAAAGTCGATTTGCCGGAACCGGAAAAACCGACCAGCCCGACCCGCTGTCCCGGTTCGATGACGACATTCAAGCCGTCGAATACCGGCTGATTAGGCTCATAACCGAAGCACACGTTACGGAACTCGATCCGGCCCTGGCTGATTTTTAGCGGCACCGCACCCGGCGCGTCGACAATCTCATGCGGCTGAACGATGGTATCCACTCCATTGGCGACATTGCCCACGTATTCGAAAAACTCCAGAAAGCGCCGGGTCAGATTGCGCGCATCATTGATGATCAGCAAGGCCAACCCAACGCTCATGGTGAAATCGCCGACGCCAATCAAACCGCCATCCCACAAGGTCAGCGCATAATAAACCGTGCCGACTTTGAGCGTGGCGGCGGCAGTAAACTGGAACCAGCGCACCCGTTCCATATACCAAAAGGTGCGACGTGCGGCCTGAACTTCCGTTTCCAAAAAACCGTCCAGATACTTCCGCTCGAAATGCAAGCGTGCGAATAATTTGGCATTCAAAATATGGGTCACCGCATCGACAACCTTGCCGTTCACCTGACTGCGGGTCGCGGATAAGCTCTTAGCATAAGGTTGACAACGCGTTGCCAACCAATACGAAAGACTCACATACACTAACACCCAACCTGCGACCAACAGGCCTAAACCTTGATGCACTGTGAATAACAAAGCGATAGAAACTGAGAAGCTCACCAGAATGGGCCAAAAATCGCATAACACCGACCATACCGTAAAATTGACGCTCATCGCCGTTTCGCTGATGCGATGAGCCAAAGCGCCGGCAAAATGACTGCCGAAATAACGCGGAGCATGATATTGCAGATAGGCGTACAGTGCCTTCGCAGTACTCTGCCGCAAGCGCGGGCCGACAAGAATCAACACCGCGCCGCTCGCCCGGCTAAACAGGATTTCTGCCACATTCAAGCCGGCCAACAGCAGCAACGGACCACGTAAAGTGTCCAACACCGTCGCACCCGACATATGAGTCACGCCGTCCATAATGGCCTTAATCGCATAAGGCACCAGAATACCGCCCGCCGCCTGTCCGGTCTCCAGAACCAGCATCAAAATAAGCCAGCCCCGAAAACCGGCCAGGCAGTACAAAATAAACTTAACCGTGCCTGTCGGCAAAGGCGGTGCGTCTGCGGCACGTTGAAAGGATACGTTTTTTGGCATAGATCAAGAAATAACCGTAAAAACCTGCATTATACTGGAATGCCGAGCGACCCAGGATTGAAAAGGCCTCGGGAGTTTTTCTGTGGGAGGCCGCGGAGCATGCTGGTCGGATTAACGGCAGCGTTAGATATTTTTTGCGCCCACCTCAATCTATGACATACTGATTTCGTTCGTCTATCGTCGAACACTCAAGTTAAAACCTGAAATTCTAAAAAAAATAATCTTGAATACCTTAAATTAAGAGAGGACAGTTATGCGCAATTATTCAAAATCGAGGCTGCCGTCAACGCTTGTTGCAGCAGCCTCGGTGGCTGCGGCAATGGCATTGGTTGCCGCGCCGCAGTCATCGCTTGCTAAAGCATCAAGCAAGGTGAAGACTTACAGTTATAACATCGGAGAAAAAAGCTATATCGATTCGCTTTTTCCGACTATCGCACCGAGCACGGATGCAAGCTGCCAGCCTAAGGCCGGAGCATCCGGCATCACGACAACAGACAGCGTTCAATGCTACCTGACTCAATCGCTGAAAAACGACCTGATTAACGCCAGTGCTGTTAAGGTAACCTTACAAACTAAAAACAAGCAGCAGTTTTATAAGGTCAGCTTTAAATCTGCGGATGCGGCCGCAGCCAGTTATCCGTCCATGCAGCCGAAATGGCTCAGCCAACCCTACGCGGGCCAAGCACTGAAGGGGATAACGGATTGCCAACAGGATCCGACCAAATGCTGGACGCCGCAGATACCCACTTCAAAAACTTGCCCTGCCCCTTGGGCGTTTTACCTGCCTTTGGGCTTGCCGATGGTGGCGCAAGACATGGTGATGTTGCTGCACTATCCGCCCTATGTTTCGATGCAGCAATACGACTATCTGAATAACAATACCTTGTCCAGATGGCGGCGTTTGTTTGCCGACGTGAACGGCAATATTCCGGCTAATGTCAGCTTGTACGAAAACATCGTCGACATTACCCCGATTGCCGCGCCCGGCAGTGGCGAGTCTTCCTGTCTGACCACCGATATGGCGATGAACTATTTCGATTCGAGTCAGCATGGGCTTTATATTTCCCCGATGCTGAATCTCTTAAGCGATCCGCCTACGAATCCTTCCGCTAAAAATACCCGGCCTATCATTGCGTTCGGCAGCGAGGCCCGTTCATTCCTGTCACAGGAATACAAACTGCCCAGCGTTAATGTGCTGCAGGCGGGTACGCTGCAACTGGGAGGCACTGCCAAACAGACGCCTTATTTGGGGGCCAACCATCCGATCGCTGCTGTGTACCAAACCTGTGCGGTTAACCCACCGCAGAACATAGGTATTGTTGCGATGGAGCAGCAGGATTTAGCGACTTCGTGTTTTGCGACAACCATGACGGGTAAGCCGGATGGAGATCCTGTGTCGGTGGCGGCGAACTGTCTGAGCAGTTTTACCACCAATCCCAGTCCAACCAACCAGGCCTTAATTTGCATCAATGCCGAGATAGACATGGGCGGCCTGAATGATAAGGGGCAGCCTGCGGTGAGTTGGAACGAGGCGCAGGCATGGTGCAATGCAAACAACCAAAACCCGTGCCCTCCTGTTACCGCTAAATAGCAGCATAGTGGGGCGTGCCGGCGCGCCAGAGGTAATATGAAAAGGCCCGTAGGCACGCCCTACTCAACTATTGTTTATATTCGGTCAAAGGCGTTTCGACTGCTGTGAAATTATTTTCCAGCAGTCATCACTTTATTCCGTCCCGCATGTTTAGCGTTATAAAGCCGCTGCATCAGCGGCTTTCAGCAATTCATCTTCTTTGGTAGCATGCTCCGGATAGCATGACACACCCATCGAACAAGTGACTTGCGGGAGCGCCACGCCCTCGCAACTAATCTTCAGCGCGGCGACGCTTTCCCTGATATTTTCGGCCGCGACCATGGCCTGACTTAAATCGGTTTCCGGCAATAACAGCAGAAATTCCTCGCCACCGTACCGGCATGTCAGATCTACCTCACGTACTATCTGCGGCAGCAGTTTCCCAAGAGCCGTAAGAACAGCATCGCCTGCGGCATGGCCGTATTCATCATTGAAGTGCTTAAAATAATCGACATCGAACATGATAATGCAAAGCCGGCGCTGATAGCGTTTGCAGCGTTTTAATTCATCGCTCAGCCAGTTAAGCATGTGCCGCCTGTTGACCAAGCCGGTTAGCGGATCATGATGCGCCATATAAGTAAGCTGGTTGCGTAAATGCAGGTTCATCATCGCGAGGCTGATATGCTCCAACACCATATTAGGCAACTCTTCATCCCAGCTTTCTTTCGGCATATTATCCAGCGACAAACGCAAAACGCCGAAAGTCTGGTTTTGGATTTCCAGGGGAACGCTATAGGCGGCAGTTGTGTTTTCGGTTTTGGTTAGCCCCGGATCTGATTCATCAGGCGCATCAGCAAAAAGACCGCCCCATGAAGCAATATGCTCCCACTTACCCAGCTGTTCATCTTCCATCAAGTAGATACTGCCCGATGTGTTCCGGAACATTTTCGGCATAACTTGATCTATTTGCCGGTGCATCTCCCCCAGATTCTCGACCGCTTGTAATTGACGGCTAAGTTCATTGAGCAACATGACCTGCTCGCTTTGGCTGCGAAGCTGGCGGGTACGAAATTCAACAGTCTGTTCCAGCGTCTGATTGTATTCCGCTAATTTTTCATGGGACTCGGACAGCTTTAGCGTGGTCGCTTCCAGGTTGGCGTAAAGCCGTGCGTTATTGATCGATATGGCCGCCTGCGACGACAGCAGGGTCAGCATTTCCAGATGATGCCGGGTAAAAACGCCCACCGTGATATTATTTTCCAAATAGAGTATGCCGATTAATTGGCCGGAGTTCATCACCGGTATGCACAAGATGGACTTAGGTCTTTGTGCCAGCACATAAGGATCATGGATAAACGGCCCGTCATTACAGGCATCGGATAACATCAGGTTTTGCCGGGTTCTTTCAACGTAGCGAATGATAGGCAAGGAGGCGTTCATAACGTTCTCCACCGGAATGGCCTGCATTTTATACAGCTTTTCGTTATCGATAGAGGCTTCGGTTACGATCATCAGGCGGTCATCTTCCCGCAACATGAACAATCCCCGTTGCGCGCCTGCATTTTCGATCACTATCCGCATAACCTTGCCCAGCAAAGTATCCAGCACCATCTCGCCTGAAATGGCGCTGGACGCCTTCATCAAGGACACCATATCCAGGGTTTCAGAGGTATCGGAGCGCGTTGCCGATTTTTTGCCGATTGCAAAAGGCCCCGCTTTGGTGTGCCTGCCATGCTCTTTTAATGCGAGGGGTTTTAGTTCCAGGTAGGTTTCTTCGAGCATCCTGGCTTTAGCCAGCGCCCCCCAATAGAGATACCCTTGGTGTGCGCTTTCCAGGTAATGTCTGGCAAACACGATTTTACCGATGGATAGCCAAAATTTGGCGGCAAGCTCAAAAGCCAACGCCTCGTTCTGGATAAAGCCGTTAATCCTGGCAGATTCTATGGCGTCGTCATAACCATTGATGGCGTCGATAATACGGCCTTCGACCCTGGCCAGTTCCGCATCGACGAGCAAGTATTTATGCAGGAAGTTTTCTTCACAATTCACGGCCCATACCCGCAACTGTAACTGTAACTTTTCGACCTTAAGCAGACACTCTGTATTGTCTGCATCATCCTGGTCGCATAGGGCCAAAAGAATAAGCGACTGGTAGAAATTATATTCCGCCATCGCACTGGTACCGCTGATAAAAGAGAGGTTTTTTTCCGCCTCCATGATGCAGGCAAGCGCTTGTTCATAATGTTGGCACAGGTAAAGCGCTTGAGCCTTGGCTATTAAAAAATAACAACCTGCAACAGTGACATTTCTGGAACGGCACCCGGACAAAAAATCAGCTTCGCTTATAACATCACTATCGAAGCAATTCCGGTGCTCGGTCATGCCACGCAAGTTGGCAATAATCAGCAGGTAGCCCTGAATGGCATCTATCGGCATCTGGTGTTTGGCTTTCAGGACAAACTCCATGAATTTTTCCAGCTTTTCCTGCAGGATGTCCAGCCGGATACCCTGGCTGAAAAGGTTAGCGCTACCAAAGCCCAGGATGTACCCCGCATACTGGAAATCGCCGCACTCAAGTCCGGTCTGGTAGCCGTCGTTAAAAAGACTCTCCGCCTCTTTAAAGGGCTTGTTCCAGTGAAACAGAAAAGCAATGGTGATGAATATGCCCCGGCACTTTTGAATGGGATCATGGTAGCTGTCGCTCATTTTCAGGCCCAGAATGCCGAACTCATAGCCCAACCGGTATTGCCCCAGAACCGAGCTGAGTATATTGGCGTAGGTGACATAAGCCTTGGCCGATTCCGCGACGTGCCCGTATTTCATCGAAATGTTCGCCATCCTTACGGCGATCAGGTTATACAGCTCTGGATCGGCCATATAGCAGGTCGGCTGCATGTTCATCAATACTTTCATTGCCGCCTTGTGCAGCCCTGAAGTCATTTGCGGCGCATCCAGCAAAGACGCAATCTCCCGCCCGCGCAAATTTATTCTGGCTTCTGCCAACTCGGCATCCAGCGCTTTTTTTATATCCCGTTCCGGCAAATCAAAGCCCAGCATTTCCATGGCCTTACGTCCAGAAGCTATGCCGTTCCGGTATTCCGCCTTAACGGTGTTTTGATAAATCAGCAACGTATACAGATCGGCTTTTTCTATGGCGGTTCTGGCCTGGGCGAGGCTTGTGTCAATCAGTTGTTGGGATGTCTTAAAGTTGCCGTTTAAATATTCGGCCTCGGCCAATTCCTTATGCAACAGGTAACTGATCTCGTAATGGGTTTCCCATGCAGACTCGGGCAAACAGCTTATCGCTTCGGCAAAATAACTCAGCGATGAAGAGAACGCCGCATTTTTTTTGGCCTTCTGTCCGGCCCTGAGATTTAAATGGGCTAAAGCGGTCAGACTGCCCTGATCCTTTATCAGCGCCTTGCTTCGACGGTAATGATCGACTATCTCGCAGATTCTTTCATCCGCTTCTTCGGGGGAGCGCGTTGCCAGCATCTGCGTCCCTATCTGCAAATGCAAGGCCTCAATATGATTGACCGATATCAAGGTGTAGGCGGCTTCCTGAATTCGGTCATGGACAAACCTGAAATGATTCTTCCCTTGCAGTATCATGCCTGCGCTGATGAAAGGCTGGAGATTGGTGACTTCTTGCCGGCTGCTTTTGCCGGACACCATCGACAGATCCTCAGAGGTGAAGCGGTTGCCAAAGCAAGCGGCCAGCTTTAACGATTCCCGTGCCGTCTCGGGAAACCGGCTCAGTTTTCTAAGCATGAGTTCGGCCACATTATCGGTGGCCTGCATCTGGCTTATCTTCTCCATATCCCATTGCCAGCCGCTATCAGGGACAAAGCTGAGCAGCTTTTCATCATAGAGCGAGCGCAAGAATAACTTCAGGAAAAATGGATTGCCTTCGGTTTTTTTGAATATGGATATGGCCAAGGGTAGCGATCGATCTAACGGGCAATTAAGCGCGTCGGCGATTAATTGGTTGGTGTGGGCTATATCCAACGGCGCTAACAGTAATCGTTCCAGCTTGCCTTTCGCTGCTTCTATCTCGGCTATGCACAGCATCGCAGGATGGGAGCCTTGCGTCTCGTTATCCCGGTAAGAGCCTATCAGCATAAAGTAATTTAATTCCTGGTCGGTCGCCAGGATTCTGATCAGGTTGAGACTTTCCGAATCCGCCCACTGCAAATCATCGAGAAACAGAACCAAAGGATGCCCTTCGTCGGCAAAGGTGCGCACAAAATTACTAAACACCAAGTTAAACCGGTTTTGCGACTCTACCGGCTCCAGCTCCGGCACTGCCGGTTGCTTGCCTATCAGCGCCTCTACTCCGGGTATCACGTCGATGATGACCTGGGCATTAGCCCCCAGGGCGGACAATAATTTTTCCCGCCATAGCGCTATTTGCTGATCGCTTTCGCCAAGAAGATGAGTGAGCAGCTTTTCGAAGGCATGGGCGATGGCGCTGTAGGCTTTGTCCTTTACCAGCTTTTCAAACTTGCCGGAGATAAAATACCCGCCCCTACGGGTTATCGGTTTGTGCAGTTCATTAACCAACACTGATTTCCCGATACCGGAATAACCCATTACCAGCAGCATTTCCCCGGAACCCTGGCTGGCTTGCTCAAAGACAAACAGTAACCTATCCAGTTCCCGCTTCCGTCCGTATAATTTTTGCGAAATATGAAACCGGTCGGAAGCATCCGAGCGTCCAAGACCGAACGATGAAATAGCGCCTTTTGATTTCAATTCGTTCAAACAATGCGAAAGGTCTTTATGTAATCCGGTCGCGCTCTGATAACGATCTTCTGCATTTTTCTCCAGCAGCTTCATGATGATATTGGACACCTGAAGCGGGATTTTCGGTTTAATCGTGGCTGGCGGAATAGCGGGCTTTGCCAGATGACAATGGATAATCTCTATAGGGTCGTCAGCCTCGAACGGGATGCGGCCCGTCAGCATTTCGTAAAAAGAAATGCCCAGTGAGTAAAAGTCGGTTCTGTAATCCAGACTCCTGTTCATTCGCCCGGTTTGTTCCGGCGACATATACGAGAGAGTCCCTTTGAGTTTGCGCAGGCCGATGGCTTCCTGGGTTTCCTGCTCCAGATGAGTGGCGATGCCAAAGTCGATATACTTGGCAATCTTGGACTCGGGGGAGATGACGATATTTCCAGGCTTGATGTCTTTGAATACAACAGAACCGGCATGGATCGCGGCAAGGCCTGAAGCCAGCTGGATGGCAATTGCCAAAAAGTCTTCCACCTCCAGTCCGTCAACGGCAATATAGTCCTTTAAGCGGATTGCATCGAAGTCTTCGGTAATAATCGCCGGACCATAATCCGTCGCCTCCAAGCCATAATACTCAATGATATTGGCATCGTTAAGCTGCGAACCTATCTGGTAATCCCGTTTGAACTTTTCCACATCATCCAGGGACAGGTATTTTGAAGTGGGCACTTTTACAATAACGGCGGCGCTATCGGACTCCCGCTTCCCCTTGAAGATCGAGGAAGAGGCGCTTTTATAGATAAGTTCGCCTAATTTATAGCCCGGTATTGTTAACATCGGCGTATTTTAAAGTTCAACCCGCATTGCGTGTGCCCTAAGATAAGAAAGATAACTTTGCGATTGTAGCATATGGCCTGGGATAGTCACCCACCAAAGATCAGCCGCTTGGATTTATTATTTTCAGGATCGCAAAGTCCGATTGGCATGAGGTTTTGACTGCGATTTGACGGCTGCGCGGTTTTCAACTGCAAGCTTATGAAGATGTACGGTATAATTACCTAATATCCCACTATATCAGCACCCAATAAATGGCTCAATTTTTTGAAATACACCCCGAGAGTCCGCAGCTGCGCTTGATACATCGCGCGGTGGAAATACTCCGCAAGGGCGGCGTTATTGTTTATCCGACCGATTCATCTTATGCAATTGCCTGCCATATAGGCGACAAGCAGGCACTGGATAAAATCCGTCGCATCAGGCAGCTGGACGATAAACACAATTTCACTCTGGTGTGCAAAGATTTGGCCCAAGTCTCGATGTTCACCAAAATCGGTAACGATGCTTTCCGCTTGATTAAGGCCTTATCGCCCGGCGCCTTCACCTTTATTCTAGAGGCGACGCGCGAAGTGCCCCGCCGCTTGCAGCATCCGAAGAAAAAAACGGTCGGCATCCGCATCCCCGATCACCCCGTCGCCCAATTGCTGGTCCAGGAACTGGGCGAGCCGCTGTTCAGTTCCACGTTGATGCTGCCGGGCGAGGATGAGGCAATGACCGACCCTTATGAAATCAGGAATAAACTTGAACATGAGCTGGATTTGATCATTGATGCCGGCATTATTGAATCCGAACAAACAACTATTATCGAATTTTCCGGTAATGGCACCGAGATTATCCGTCAGGGCAAAGGCCTTGCACCCATGTTGGATTAAACGAGATGATGGACGAATTAACACTGCTGCAACGCATAGTGGTCTGGATATTGCCGGTAGTTTTTGCGATTACCGCGCATGAAGTGGCGCATGGTTGGGTAGCAAAAAAATACGGCGATAACACCGCATCGATGTTGGGCAGATTAACTTTAAACCCGATCAAGCATATCGATTTGCTCGGAACCATTATTATTCCCGGCTTGTTATTAATCACCGGTACCGGCTTTATTTTCGGCTGGGCAAAACCAGTGCCGGTCGATCCGCGGAATTTTAAAAATCCTCGCCAGGACATGGCGGTTGTCGCCCTGGCAGGCCCCGCTTCCAATTTGCTGATGGCTGTCGGCTGGGCCTTGATAGCCCGGCTGGGTGTGACGATAGGCACACAAGCTGAAGCCGTTTCATTGCCGCTGATTTATACCGGGATTGCCGGCATTTCAATCAATCTGGTGTTGGCAATGATTAATTTATTGCCGATCCCGCCGTTGGACGGCAGCCGGATTTTGACGGGCATTTTGCCCAATTATTGGGCATGGCAATATAATCGCCTGGAGCGATTCGGCTTTATTATTTTATTGGTGCTGTTATACACGCGTATTTTGAATTTGATTTTGGAATATCCTTTGTATTTTGCACAACAAGTATTCTTCTCAATTGCCGGGCTGTAGGTAGAGACATTAATCAATGACGGCAATTATTGATATGCATCAGGATTCCGCCGATATTTTGGATGAATCGCCGGCGCTGGCAATGGTTAACGGCGCGCCTTTTAACAAGCTGCCGGACGATCTATATATCCCGCCGGACGCGTTGGAAGTGCTGCTGGACACTTTTGAAGGGCCGCTGGACTTATTGCTGTATTTGATCCGCAGGCAAAATCTGGATATTGTAAACATACCGATAGCCCGGATTACCCACCAATACATCGCCTACATCCAGATTATGGGCGTGCTGAACCTGGAACTGGCGGCCGAATACCTGGTGATGGCCGCGCTGTTGGCGGAAATCAAGTCAAGAATGCTGTTGCCCAGGCAGCCTGATACCGAAGAAGACGAGGAAGACCCCAGGGCAACGCTGATCCGCCGATTGCAAGAGTATGAACTGATTAAAAATGCGGCGGAAGAAATTGATCAGTTGCCCAGAGTTGAACGTGATATATTTGAAGTCGGCATTGATGTTTCGGCGCTTAGAAATTGTGAAAAAATCTTGCCGGATGTTCAGCTAAAAGAAATGCTGTTGGCATTTCAGGATGTACTTAAACGAGTCGAGCAGCTCAGTCACCATCAAATAACCAAAGAGCCCTTATCTGTCCGTGAACGCATGTCAACCATTCTGGAAAACCTTAAAGGAGCGGATAGTCTCCTTTTCTCGCAGTTATTTATCCGAAAAGAAGGTCGACACGGAGTCGTTGTCTCGTTTCTGGCCATCCTTGAACTCAGCAAAGAACGACTCATCGATATTATCCAGTCAGAACCCTTTGCCGAAATACGCGTCAGAGTTGCCGGCGCCGCCCCCGTCACCGATAGCTGAACCTTCGCCATCGCCTTCCGTAACCGAACAGCGTGACATTAACGTGGAAATTAAACGTGTAGTTGAAGCAATTTTATTTGCCGCCAATCGGCCGATGACCAGTAAACAGCTACAACAGGTTTTCCCTGAAATCGAGCAGCCGAACCTACAGGACATTGAGGACGCCCTTGAGTCGATCAAGGAGGATTACCGGTTCAGGCCGGTTGAATTAAAACGGGTCGCCAGCGGCTACCGTTTCCAGGTCCGGCGGGAGCTGTCGCGCTGGGTATCTCGGCTGTTTGAAGAAAAACCGCCAAGATATTCCCGCGCATTATTGGAGACGCTGGCCATTATCGCCTATCGCCAACCGGCGACACGCGGCGAAATTGAGGATATTCGCGGCGTTGGCGTCAGCTCAAGCATCATTCATACGCTATTGGAGCGCGAATGGATTAGGGTGGTGGCGCACAAAGAAGTGCCGGGGCGGCCGGCTTTATACGGCACAACCAAACAATTTCTGGATTATTTTAATATTACATCGTTAAGCGAACTGCCGACATTGCAAGAGATTCAGGATCTCGGCATGTCATTAGATGAGCCGTCGTTAGACGCAACGCAACAACCCATGCAGGTAAAGAGTGAAGAGCAAGAAACCACCGAACAAATCCCCGAAACCATCGACAACAGCAAGAAAGCAGGAGATGGGGCAAGGCAGGAGCAGCTTGACGAAGCCGAGCCGGTCTCCGAAGCAACCGACTGAAAACAAGGCGGCCATAGCTCCGAAAAAAACACCCTCTAATCAGTCGACCGAAGGCGAACGCATCCAGAAAGTGCTGGCGCGCGGCGGCGTCGGCTCCCGGCGGGAAATTGAGCGCTGGATCGACGAGGGACGCTTAAAGATTAACGGCAAGCCTGTCGGCTTGGGCGACCGATTGAAAGACGGCGATCATTTGCAGATCAATGAGCGGGTTGTTCATTGGGAGAAATTTGTCGAGCAGCCCACCCGTGTGCTGCTTTACCACAAACCGGTCGGCGAAGTGGTTACCCGCCGCGATCCAGAAGGCCGCCCAGTGGTGTTCACCCAGTTGCCGAAACTGGCTGTCAGCCGCTGGATAGCCGTTGGCCGTCTGGACATCAATACCTCAGGATTATTATTGGTCACCAATAATGGTGAGCTGGCTAACCGGTTAATGCACCCGTCCACGCAAGTGGAGCGTGAATATGCCGTGCGTATTTTAGGCGAGGTTTCAGAGGCGACCCTAGCAAAACTCAAACAGGGCGTGGAACTGGAAGACGGCATAGCCAAGTTTGACGAGATTCGATTTTTCGGCGGCGAAGGCGCCAATAAATGGTACAACGTTATCGTTGCCGAAGGCCGCAACCGGTTGGTAAGGCGTTTGTGGGAGTCGCAGGAAGTCACAGTCAGCCGCTTAATGCGGGTGCGCTATGGGCCTGTGGTATTGCCGGAGAGACTGAAAGCCCGTACGTTTTATGAGCTGACCGATAAAGAGCTGGAATTGCTGTTTGAATTTGCGGGCATGCCCGGCGAAAAACCGGCGGCTACCGCCAAACCCGAATCTAAATCCCATAAGCCTGGAAAACGTTAACAGCGCGGGCCGGGATTTTCCGGCCCTGCTGCCGTTGATTTATTTGGCCTGAACCACTTGGTTTCTGCCGCTGTTTTTAGCGGCATACATGGCCCCATCAGCCCGCTTGATAAAAGACTCTATGGTATCGTCGGCACGCAAAGTGCTGACCCCAAGGCTTGCAGTGACTTTGATAGTTTCCATGCCGTAGGCTATGGTATGACTCTCAATTGAAGCGCGAATCCGTTCTGCCAGCAATGCAGCGCCGTAAGCGTCTGCGTCGCTTAATAAAATCACGAACTCTTCGCCTCCGTAACGGAAAACAATGTCGCTGTCTCTTAGGCTCTCTTTAATCCATTTTGCGCAAAAGGCCAGGGTGATGTCGCCGCAATCGTGGCCGTAGGTATCATTGATGGCTTTAAAATGATCAATGTCAAAGAAAATGACCGATAAGTGTTTGCCATTGCGCCCGGCAAGACTCATTTCCCGGCTAATGGAATCGTTAAACGAAGCCCTGTTATGGGTTTGCGTAAGCGGATCCGTATAGGCCATTTTTAAAGCCTGATGAAACAAGGTTGCATTTTTCAACGGATAAATCAAACAGCAAAGCAGCGTTTCCAATAATTGGAGATCGGCATCGCTGAATCTATGGTTGCGCATCAGCTTTAGTTCGCCAAGCTGTTGCTGTTCGACTTTAAGTGCGTAGTTGCAGGAATGCCGTGTAAAAACCCCGCTTTTTGCCTCCAACCCAAATTCCGTATTGATATAAATATAAGCGCTATGCGGAATCTTATTGGCGATTTTACTGCTGAAAATCGAGATCAACTCATTAAATTCCAAAGTCGTCTGCAAGGCACTGCTGATGTCATAATTATGAAGGTTAACAGCTTTCGTTGCTTCGAAAGTGTTATTGCTGATAATCGCTAAGTTTGCTGATTTTTCTACCATGGCCGCTTCCTTCGTGGATTGAAACTATTACGTTGCAATAACTAAAGCGAAGTTCATGCCACTATTTAAAAAACATATAATAGTCAGCACATTAAATTAATCATTCTGATTTCCACTTGCGCCATGACAGAAAACCGATACTGCAAAGTGGCAAGGGATTGCCGCCGTACTATCAATTGCCGGGAAAAATCGGCATGGCGAGCGTGTTTTTGCCTTTAGTCGCAAAAAGGTAAGATCGAGCCTGACTTGGATTCTGCTTTTTAAGTGTTTTTTAAGCGCGCCGGACTTAATTGTCAGTCATAACTATGGTATTGAAAGGCGCTTTTCATGTAAAATGCGGGCAGTTATACTGAAACTTGCGGTGGAGTAGCGCGGAGTTTTGTGATTACTGATGGTGCCGAGGAGAGGATTTGAACCTCCACGGGGTTGCCCCCACCAGCACCTGAAGCTGGCGTGTCTACCAATTTCACCACCTCGGCAGAGGCTAGCTGTAAAAGCTAAAGTGAGCGCGCACTATACCCACCCCCTTTGGTTTTGTCAATTACGCGAAAAATTTTTACTTAAAATTTAAACAACCTCAAGCGGAACGCGATGACGTTTCCTTGAGTCAACCGGGAATGGTTTTTTGCATAAGAACCAAAAACTTTTCTCTTTTAACCCTAATCGATATACTGAGCCTATCCATTTGATGTATGTTTGTTGTATCCCCCTTTATATTTATTATTTAAATGACATTGAAGTCTAA